>Ga0334900_1001084_pt1 | contig 32236 bp, 22 predicted proteins | sample GraSluR3_MG_2_FD_207231 | JGI IMG/M metagenome (GOLD analysis project Ga0334900, IMG submission 207231) | Sludge microbial communities from methane-producing bioreactor in Wageningen University, Netherlands - Granular Sludge_31_08-R3 | ecosystem: Engineered > Bioreactor > Anaerobic >... | reverse complement strand
GGCGCCGCGATCGAGCCTGATCTGCCCCGCGTGCAGCAAGGAGATTCGCGCCGGCGGCAAGTTCTGCCCGAAGTGCGGGGCGCCCGTCGAATCGACGTCCGAGGAGCCGATGCCGGTCGACGAGCTGAACCGCTGGCGGCCCTTGCCCGACGAGTTCGCCCGGCGGATCGAGGCCGCCGACCTGCGCGGAGCCCTGAGCCGGGGGATCGTGGTCGAGCCGGGCACCAAGGCCCTGCTGTTCCAGGGCGGGGCCTTGGCCGGCGTGGTGACCCAGGGAACGTACGACCTGAATCGTCCGCTGGAAGGCGTCGAGCTGGCCGCGCCGGCCACGGCGATCCTCATCCGCGAAGGCGACGTCGCGCTGCCCCTGGTCTGCCGCGACCTGAGAACGCGCGAAGACGTGCCCGCCGAGGCGGCCGTCGAGGTCGTGGTGCGCCTGGCCGATGCCCGGGCCCTGTACGCCAACCTGATGCACGGGCGCGACCGTCTGTCGACCGGGGGGCTGGCCGATCTGGTCGAGAGCGAGAGCGCCAACGTGGTTCAGGCCCGCGTCAGGGCGGTCTCGGTCGACCAGCTCGAGGGCAATCTCGACCTGAAGGCGACCCTCGAAGCCGATCTCCGCCAGGAAGTCGCCCCGTCGCTGGCCCGCAACGGCATCGAGCTGGTCGGCCTGCGCCTGGTCGGGTTCGCCGCCGAGGGCTTCGACGAGATCCGCGAGGCCCGGGCGAAGACGTTTCTCGCGGGTCAGAAGATCGACGAAACCGAGCGCCGCGCGGCCTTGAACCGGCGCCTGCGCGAAACGCTCACCCGGGACCGCATGGACAAATTCACCTCGGAGCGCGACTTCAGGGAGTTCATCCGGCAGACCGAGCACGAGTTGGGCATGAAAGAGGTGATCCGCGAGGCCGAGATGGACGACCTCGTCCGCACCTTCCGCGAAAAGCGCGAAGACGCCGAAACCGCCCGAAAGCATCTGCTCGAAAAGCTCGAGCTCGAGCAGCGTCTCGAGGTGCTCGGCCGGCAACACGCCGTCGACGACGCCGAGCTTCGCCACCGCCTCGAGGGCCGGCGCCGCGAGCTCGAAGCGCAGCAGGCGTCGGAGTGGCAGCAGGTGCAGCAGAGGCTCGCCATCGGAAAGGCCGTGCGCGGCGACGCGCTCGAGGCCGAGCGCGACGATCTTCAGTTCAAGCGCGAGAAGTTCCAGTTGGGTAAGGAAGCGCGCGAGTGGAAAGACGACCGCGACCACCAGCGCGAGTCGCTGCGCATCGGGCGCGAGCAGGAAGAGCGCGACCGCGAAGCCCGGCGGCGGATCGACGAGGCCGACCGCGAGGCGGCCCGGGAGCTCGAGCGGATGCGGGCCATGTCCGAAGCCGAGCAGGCCCGGCTGGCGGCCGACCTGAAGAAGACCGAGGTGCTCGGCGGCATGTCCGAGGAGCAGATCCTGGCCCTGATGGCCAAAAACTCGCCCCACGTGGCCCAGGCGATCGCCGAGCGGGCCAAGGCCCGGGCCCAGGCCGGCGCCAGCGCCGAGGTGAAGGCCCTTTACGAGCGAATCCTCGCCGGCAAGGAAGCCGAGGCCGACCGCTTGGAGCGGGTCATGGAGCGGGCCCTGGGCAACGTGGAGCGCGTGGCCGGCGGCGCCGCGGCCCGCGAGCGCGAACACACCGGCGAGATCAAGGACGTGACCGCCGACGCCATGGACCGCATGGCCGACGTGGCCGGCGCCAAGGCGGGCGCGCCGGGTGGAGCCGCCGCCGGCGCGCCGGAAACGAACGTCCTCTGTCCCAACTGCCACCAGCAGAGCCCCACCGGACAAAAGTTCTGCGACAACTGCGGCCACCGGTTTTTTGAGTGAGTCATGGCGAAGCGAGAATGTCCCAACGTGGATTTGGCCAAAACAAGCGTGTACACGGAGCGCGGGCGTCCCGCCCGCATCGTGCGGGCGAGACGCCCGCGCTCCAGAATACTATTGTGACGCGGCGCCAAGGTTCGTACGTTTTGTCTCATATTGGCCGCCAAGCACGGGAAACACGCCCATGTCACCAACCTGCCCACGTTGCGGAACCCAAGTCAGCACGGACGACCGATTCTGCCAGACCTGTGGATCGAACCTTGCCATCGAGCCTGAAATCGTCCTCGAGGTCGAGACCAACCGCCGCCACGGGCAGAACCACGCTTGCCAGTTGCGGTTTCGGGCGACGAACTCCGCCGAGGCCGCGCTGGACGTGACGATCGCGATGCTGCTCGACGGGCGGGGACGGCACGTCGAGCAGGACGACGACGAGATCGAGCAGTACGGCCGCCTCCAAGGCCGCGGCGATCCGCTCTGCTTCAGCTTCCCGTTCATCCCGCGGATCCCGGGCGAACATGCGATCGGGTCGCTGCGCATGGTCGTCGGCCCGGCCGGCGAGCCGCGAGCAAGCCGCGTCTACGAGCTGCCCGATCGAAGCGTGTCCGTGCGCGTGGCCGATCCCAACGACCGGGCTGCGCAGGGCGCCCAGGTGATCGAGAACGTCACGATCAACGTGAGCGAGGTGTATGGGAGCGACGTGACGAACCTGCTGGGCCAGCGTCGCGACCCCGAGGCCCGACCCGGCGCGCCCCAGCCCGAATGGCAGGCCCTCGGCTTGCGCTTCGCCGGCGTCGAACAGCGCGTGTCGTGTGGCTTCGCCGGCTGCGGGCGCCCGATCGTCGAGCGATCGGGCTTTCGGTGCGGCCGATGCGCGGCGCTCATGTGCCGAAGCCATCGCGACGACGACAAGCCCGCGTACTGTAAAGCGTGCGCCGAAGTCGTTCGGGCCGAGCAGTTCGAGGCGGTTCGAGAGCGCCTGCCGGCACGGCCCGAGGCCGACTCGATTGCCGCGGCCATCGAGCGGATCGCGCAGCCTCGGCCGCGCTTTCGGGCTCGCATCTGGACCGAGCCCGGCACGCGCCCCACCACGCGCGATCTGCATACCGTGCCGCGCGACAGCAAGGGCACTTTCCGGATCGGCGCCCAGTTCACGCTCAACGTTCAGACGGAGTGCGACGGTTACCTGACCCTGTTGGACGTCGGCACAAGCGGCGCCGTGTATCAACTGCTGGCCGACTACCCCCTGCGCGCCGGCCCGCCGGCCGTGCTTTCGGGCCCCGACGCGAGCCGGCAATGGGTGGTCGGAGGTCCGCCGGGGGTCGAACGCCTGAAGGCATTCTTCTGCCTCGAGCCGATCCGCCTTTTTCCGGCGACCCCCGCTCCCTCGCCCATCGCCCCGGCCGGGCAGATCGGGGCGTTGGGCGCCAGCCTCGAAGCGGCCGGCGCGATTCTCGGGCGTCTGCCTCCGGAATCGTGGACCGACGCAACGTGCGAATTCGTCGTGACAGCTCGAAAAACTCCTGGCCGAGAAGGGAATCTGACGGGAGACGACTCAACAAGGAGCCCGAACCGATGACGCGGCAATGCCCTCACTGCCAAGCGGCGGTCGAGCCCGGCGACAGCTTTTGTGTCGGGTGCGGAGCGAGGTTGATGCCGGAGCAGCAGGCTCCGGCCCGTGCCGAGCCTCGATGGGGCTCGCCTGCGGCGCGGGTCGAGCCGGCCGGCATGGCCTCGGCGTCGCGCGAGCCGCCGCCGGGATCGGAGGTGCTCGTCGAGGTCGAGACGAATCGCCCCTACCTGCGCCGCCACGCCTCGCTCTTGCGGTTTCGCGTCACGAACATGCGGCCCGAAGCGGCTTGCGACGTGACGATCCGCATGTGTCTGCAAGGGCAGGGGCGGTTCGTCGAGCAAGAGGCCCGCGATCGCGAGCAGACCTGCCGCCTGCGGGGGCTGGGCGATCCGCACATCTTCGCTCTGGCTTTCTGGCCCCTCGAGGCGGGCGAGATCTCGGTGGAAGACCTCCGCGTGACCGTCCAATGGATCCACGGCAGCGAGCCGGTCGCGCTCGAACTGCCCGACCGCAGCCTGTTCGTCTCCGTGACCGATCCGGCGCTCGCCAAAGACAGCCCCAACGTGGTGATCAGCGGGGGCATCCACATCGACATCCACGAGTTGCGGGACGTCTATGGAAGCGACGTCGACATCGAGAACATCCTTTCGATCAACGCCCAGCGCGAGGCGGCTTCGGGACAAGCGGGCATCGCCTGGCAGCCGATCCGGCTGCGGAGGGCGGAACGCAAGCCCCTGCCCGCCGAGCTTCGCATCGTGCTGCCCGGCGGAACGGCGATCGATCTGCGGCGGATTCCCGCGGGCGCGTTCACGATGGGCAGCCCGGACGGCGAGGGACGCGACGACGAGCATCCGGCCCATCGGGTGCGCATCGCGCGCGACTTCTACCTGGCCAAGTATCCGGTGACCCAAGCGCAGCACCAGGCCCTGATGGGCGCGAACCCGTCGAAGTTCCCGATTTCGGCGCGGCATCCGGTCGACAACGTCTCGTGGGACGACGCCCGGGAGTTCTGCCGGCGATTGCGGGCCCATCTGGCCGGGTCGTGCGACGCCCTGAGCGAGCCCTCGATCGGATTGGAAGACGTCGCGCTACCCAGCGAGGCCGAGTGGGAGTACGCCTGCCGGGCCGGGAGCGAGACGCTTTTCTCTTTTGGCGACGACCGCAGGCAACTGGAGGGCTACGGCTGGTTCGACAAGAACTCGAATCGCACCACCCACCCGGTCGGCCAGCTCAAGCCGAACGCCTGGGGGCTCTACGACGTGCACGGGAACGTCTGGGAATGGTGTGGCGACCGGCACGCCCCCGACTACGTCGGGTGCGGAGGCGACGATCCCCAAGGTCCCGTGCACGGCGATCGCCGCGTGCTCCGCGGCGGCTCATGGAGCTGCTACGCCCGCGACTGCCGCTCCGCCCGGCGCCATGCCGTCGCCCCGGGCGAACGCACGGCGAACTACGGGTTTCGGGTGGTGCTTCGCGTGGATTCGCGTCGGTGAGCGAATGCCGGGCTCGCCGCGGGTGCTCTGCCGGGCGTTCTTTCGGCACGTCTCCCCAAAAAACGCATTGCCGCGTAAGGTCTGCCGGTGCTGCGACTATGAGGAATAGGACCTGGCCGGGCATCTCGCCGCCCGTAGGGCAGCCGAGGGCCGCGGCAGGAAGTCTTCCTCACGTACTCACCGAAGGAGCAGCCCGATGAGAATGCAGCCCGTCGCGCGACACCCGAAGCGTGCCAACGGTTCGGCGGCACCCCACCTGGAAGTGGCCGAACGTATGGGGTCTGTCCCGCGCAACGGCACCGGGCGGCTCCTTCGTCGCGATCCTGGAGTCCCCAGGGTGCTGCGAAGCGCGGTCTCGTCGCTCAAAGCGCGTGCATCGAGGGCCGACCGACGGACCTGCCGCGTGCTGAAGGAATTGGAGCAGGCCCGAGAGGTGCAGCAGCAGCTATTCCCGAAAACCTTGCCCAGCCTGCCCGATTGGGACTTCGCCGCCGAGTGCCGCCCGGCCAAGGCGGTCGCGGGCGATTACTACGATCTGTTCGAGATCCGCCCCGGCCTGCTTGCCGTGGCGGTCGGCGACGTGTCGGGCAAAGGGCTCGGCCCTTCTTTGCTCATGGCGACGCTTCACGGGATGATCCGAGCTTCCGCAGCAGAGATGGCCTCGAACCTGACCGGACTGATGCGGCGAATCAACCGCGATCTGGAGATGGCGACACCCGACGGGATGTTCGTGACGCTGTTTCTGGGCATTTTGGACACCGGAACGGGGGAGCTCCGATTTGTCAACGGCGGACACCCCGCGCCGATCGTTCTGGACCGGCAGGACTCGGAACCGACGCGACTCCTTGAGGGCGGCTTGATCCTCGGCATCGTCCCCGAGACCCGCTATATCGAGGGGCACGTATCGCTGAAACCCGGCAGCATGGTGGCCCTGTTCAGCGACGGCATCACCGAGGCCACGGACGACGCCGGTGCCATGCTGAACGACCAAAGGCTTCTCGACTACATGCGCACCGAGCCCACCCGGTCGGCCCGCGGCACACTCGACGGCGTGTTTGATTTCGTCGACCGATTCGTCGGGGGCGTCGACCCCGCGGACGATAAGACGCTGGTGGTGATCCGAAGAAGGGAGGGGTAGGACGGCGTCTTGGCAGTCGCCCCCGGGCAGCCAAGATGTCGATCGCTGGAAACCGGCCGCCCCGAGCGTTCGCATACCGCTACCAGCACGGGACGGCCGACTGGTTCACCTCGTTTAAGCGGGGCGACGGACCCTTCGCACCCGGCCGAGCCCCCGCGAGTGGTGATCCGGCCATCCACGGTTGGAAGGAAGCGGCGTTTGGATTACGATAGGCGCGCACGAAAAGAACAGGGGCCGATCCGCCGGCGGTCGCGGGAGCCGGCGGCTCGGCATCCTTCGGACCGACAGGCATCGGGGCAGCAAGTTCGCACCCGTCGAGCAGGTACGAGCGAGGCCACAGAGAGCCGGACGATGCGCGTGATTCTCGAAGTCATCCAAGGTCCTTCGGCGGGCGAGCAATTCGTCTTCGAGCGGCGCGAGGCGTTCGTGGTCGGACGGAAGAAGAACGAACGCGTGCAATTCCCGGTTCCCGGCGACCCTTATCTGTCTCGCTACCACATGCTGATCGAGATCAGCCCCCCCCACTGCTATCTGCGCGACATCGGCAGCACGAACGGCACCTACGTCAACGGCAAAAAGATCCCGCGCGCGTCGCTGAAACGCCTGAAAGACGGCGACCGCATCCGCGGGGGGCGGACCGTCATGCGCCTGCGCATCGAAACCGGCCCGATCGAGACCGGCCGGCTCGAGCCCGCTGAGCCGACCTCGCAACGGGAAGTCGTCGGCGCCGTCGAGCAGATGTCGAAACACGAGCCCGTCGAGCCGCTTGCCGGCGCACACTCCGCCGAGCCGGTCGATCCCGATTGGGACACCAAGGCGTTCGAGAATCGGCCCACCGCGAGCGGCCCGCCGTCGTTGCGATGCGGCCATTGCGGCGGCCCTCCCACCGATGCCGATCTGGGCGACCTGTGCGACACGCGCATGATCGGCTACGTCTGCCCCGAATGCCGCGACAAGCTCCGCACGCCCGACCAGCCCGTGCCCAACTACGAGAAGCTCGGCACCCTGCACCGAGGGCCGTTCGGGCCGGTCTACAAGGCCCGGCGGATCTCGACCGGCAAGCTCGTGGCACTCAAAGTGCTGTCGTCCAACTTGTCGTCGAATCCCCGCGCCGCGAAGCTTTTCTTGCGCGAGATGACGCTGGCCTGCCGGCTGAAGCATCCGAACATCGTACCGATCGTCGAAATGGGCCAGGCGGGCCGCGACTTGTGGATTGCCAGCGAGTTCGTCGAAGGCGTCGACGGCCGGCAACTTGCCCATCGCTTGGGCGGAACCCTGCCGCTCGGCGACGCCGTGGAAATTCTCTGCCAGGCCCTCGAGGCCCTCGACTACGCCCACCAAGAGCACCTCGTGCACCGCGACGTGAAGCCGTCGAACGTGCTCGTGTCGGGCGGCCCCGGCGCCTACCTGGCGAGGCTCTCCGACTTCGGGCTGATCCGCAACATGGACGAGGCGGGCGTGAGCGGAATCACGCGCCGGGGCGAGGTCCGCGGCACGGTTCCCTTCATGCCGCCCGAGCAGGTGCTCGACTGCCGCTTCGTCAAGCCGGCCGGCGACGTCTACGGCGCCGGGGCCACGCTCTACTGGCTGCTGACCGGTCGGTTCGTGCGCGAGTTCGACGTGCTCGACGGGCGGGGCGAGAAGAAGGACGCCTACCTGGTCATTCTCGAAGACCCCATCGTCCCGATCCGCCGCCGCGATCCCTCGATCCCCGATCCGATCGCCAAGGTCATCGAGATCGCGCTTGAGAAGGAGCCCGAAGACCGCTACGAGACCGCGGCCGAGATGGCTCGGGCGTTGCGGAACGCTGTCCGGAGTTCATGATGGAAGGAGGGTGTTGCCGCACCCGTCGTATCCCAAAACCCTGTCGCACCGTAACCCGTCCTGTCGCGGCAGCTTACGGCACAGCGAGAGGGCTTGGCGTTGCCGACCTGCTCGACGAAATGGACTGTCGAGAGGATCCCCAGCTCGCGGACCAAGAATACGACGGGCTCGACTCGCCGTTGGTTCCTCGCGATCGGCATCGGATCCCGCTCGGCCGGCGTCACATCCACCCGCTTGGGCAGCTTGCTCCGCAAAATGCGATTCTCGGTCTTCAGGTAGTCGACCATCTGGGCCAGTTCGGCCTGGGTCGCCCGGGCCAGAACCATGAACAGGGGGTGGAAAATCCGGGCCATGCGGCTATAACCCAAGTGCTTGGTGGCGTGGAACATGACAACGTTTTTGAACACCGCCGAGGCGGCCCGGAGTTCCTTGCTACCAGGAACCGGCCGAAATGCCCCGGGGGACGCGGCCCGATCACGGCCAGAATCGAGATGGACGCCGGCGGGGCCTCCCTACAGCCGTCACGGGTGGCGCACTCGCACCGCCACCTCGCCACGTGGCCGCCCCAAGTCGCGGGGCTCGCGCTCTCACCGGCTGTTAACCCAATAGCCACCAGTTCGAGCGCCCTCGCAAAGCGCTCTCAGGGTTAACAGCCAGACTCTCTTGACTGTTAACCCGCCTCTCGCAGTTGCGCTACGGGTTGCTTTCGTTTTCAGGCCGACCGAAAGGGACTCGAAATCAGCAAGTCCCTTGTCAGCAACCACTTCCGGCGATCATCAAGAAGAGAGCGCGTTCGAAGAGAGTATTGAACGGGGAGAGTCTTGGGTCACCCTCATTGAGCACCATCGAGGTACTCAGAACGAGTAGTCCTCCAAAACTAGCTTCGCCGCACAGAATCCGCGGCTTTCAGCGGGTTGCGATTCTGGTCGGTCACGAACTGATCTCAACCATTTGTCGAGACGCGCGGCTGCTGTCATGTCCCCAGCAGACTTTGCGACCTTGCCCGTCCAGCCCTCCGACCTTGTCTCGATCTCAAACTCACAGTCCGCTGCGTAGAGAACCAGTTTGCCTTGATGCGCTTCATAAAGGACTGGACCACGATTTGCAGCGTCCGCGAACAGCCTTGCCTCCCGAGCCGAGCACGCAATGCGGACCTCGCGGTCCCAGGGCCATGTCGCGCACCAGCGAGCAGCCAAGGAACCGTTCAATTGCGCATGCGTGGGATTGCGGACAAACTGCGTCTCGGCGTGTTCGATGGCGTGGTCCATGTAGCGACGCAATTCGTGAATCGTTTCTTGATCGTCGATCCGAACGCCCGCTTCCACGCTACCGCGTAGCCCCTGGTAGGCGTGGAAATTCGCGGAAAAGACCACCGCCAGACGCTCGTCGGCAATAGCGACCTTCACGTGATTGCGGGTATCGGCATGGATCTCCACGCCGACATCGTGAAGGGCGATCAAGTCATCCATCTGGTCGGGGAACGCGTTGCGCTGCCGTACAAACAGCCGCACGGCGACGCCCCGCCCCACCGCTTCGCGAACCGGGTCGAGCAACAGTGCCGGGTTCTCTCTCATACCGACAATGCTGTACGTCGATAACGTCAGCCGGCGCCGCGCCGCTCTGATCGTGTCGTGTATCGCATCGAGCAGCGGTGACTTCTCGCCGCCATCGGTCCATACTACGTCGCCGGGATCACCGGTCGGCCAGTCGGGACGGACCGGCGGCGTTTCCGGAGCTCGCTGGGCGACGACGTAAGTCTGGCCGGGGGGGACTTCCCACGTGCAGCCCTCAAACCACAACTCCGTGAACAGTCGCGCCAACTGACGCACCCCCGGGGCGTCTTTGAGTAGGACGTTGGCTTCATCCGTCCACTCAAATCCCTTCGTAACGAAATTCGCCGAGCCCACCATCGCCGTGTGGTCGTCGATCACCGCGAATTTGGCGTGGCACGATTCGTGGCCGCGGACGTAGACGCCCGCCGAGGTGAGCCGCTCGAAGTTTTTCTGCCGCTCCTCAGGCGCCTCCTGCTCGGTCGGTTCATATTCCGCCAGCCCCTTGCGGAGCGAACGTTCGTCGAGCGCGGTAATCACATAGACGCCCCCGTGGAGGCGATCCGCTGCCGCGATGAACTCTTCAATCAACCGCTCATCGCCCAGCATGAATGAAGCCGCGAACACGCGCCGTCGGGCGGCGCGGATGGCATCGACAAGTGCGTCGCGGATCGGTGCTCCGCTGTTGCGATACGCCCCCAAGAACCGCCGCGACGCGCCGGCGTCGGGGCGCCAGACGTAGGGGGCGGGGGGGGGCGGCCCGAGCGACCGCATCCGGAAAAACCCTCCCTCGACAACCCGCGGAGCAAGGTCGATCTGGTTCACGTCCGAAAGTCCTGATCCTGACGAAGTTGATATACGGTGCTATAGAAACGAAGCTGCCAGAGGCGACAGCAAACCTCCTCCAAGGTAAAATCGCGGCTTTCAGTCGCTACGGCGATCATGTCGTGGGGGGCCGCTGCCAGCACCCGCCGAACCACGCCGTCGCGGGTGAAGGCCTGCCGCGATTCTTTGTCACACGGGACGAGTTTGAAGGGCACGGAGAATTCGACCTCCCGATCGAGTCGCACCTCCAATTCTACGTTTGGCGAGAGAAGCCGTCTTGCTGCCAGGTCGGCGGCCGCGGCGGCGTCGACCTTCGCCGTCCACATCGCGCCGTGGCGCTCGACTCGCGGTAATCCCATCCTTTTCAGCTTACCGCGCAGCGGATCCTCCGCCGCGGCGTACATCGTCTGCCAAAGCCGCTTCAGTTGCGTCAAGACTGGAAGCGTGATCGGCAGGCGGACGATCTCCGCCCCGTCTTGGTTCTCCGAAGACGAAGCTGGCAGATGCTTCTTCTTCCGTGCGCGCCGGCCGATAAGCGTTATCGCCCAGTCGGTTTCCACGGCCTCCCGCAGTTCGGCGCCGGCATAGTAGGCGGGGCACTGATTGTCTTTGATAACGGCGTTATCGCAGAACACGACGCACACGCCGGCTCGGCTGCCGTATAGCCGCCCCTCCTCTCGCGCACGGTCGAGAAGTTCTCGCCGCTCGGCGCGCTGCCAGCGGAGGGGAAGCGGACAGTTGCCGCTCGACTGGATCTGCCGGAGTTGCTGCAGAAACTGGCAAGAATCGTCCAAGAGTACGAATTCATCCGTTTCCGGAAAGCAAAGAATATCGACGCGCTGCTCGACTTGATGAGGCAGTTCATTGCGCTCGAGCGCCTGCTCGCACGCGGGCCGCACCGCGTGATAAAGGTCTCCATTGCGGCGGGCCAAGGACTTCTGCACGCAACTTGTCAGCAGCCACTCCCCCAGCTCAGGCCCTATGGCGGCAATCTCCCGCAAATCCTCGGAACCACATCCATCCAGTCGCAACAGACATTCGATAACGAACCTTTCCATCATTGTCAGACCTCGCGTCGTGCGCATCTCGACCCGCACATCTTCCCACACAAGCATCGGTAGCCAGACCCGGTCGACGGTCAACGCGTCGTGAGCGGCGCTGAGGCTGCGTTCCTGAAGCTGAACTTCCTGAACTTCTACACGTGGTTGCCGGCCGGAGTCGCTCATCGCCTGTTGCCTCCGAACTGGTTCGTTACATACATCACGTCCTGTCGCGTATCCAGCATTCTGTTCAGGTGTTGATAGAACCTCATCGCGGGCTCGTTGGCACACAGCTTGCCAAGGAGGCGGCGCTGGCCGACGAAGATCAGCGCGCGGTGGGCTCGTGTACAGGCCACATTCAGTCGCCGCACATCCTGTAGCCATTGGCCGAAGGACGCCGGCACGTGTTGGCCCGCCGTGCGACAAAAGCTTATGATAACGATGTCGCTTTCCTGTCCCTGAATCTTGTCAATGGCGTCGATCACCGAGAATCGTAGCCGTCGAAAGCGACGCCCGCCGCTAAACAACTGGTCGCGAATCAAGCGGGCCTGGGCTTTATAGAAGGTCAATATGCTGATCGTTACTTCCCCGGCGCCCCATTGGGTTAATTCGCGGTCCAGTGTCTCGCAGGCGATGCGAACCCAGCGTGCTTCGAAGCCGTTTACAAAGCTCCTACTGCCTTGGGGAATCTCATCCCTCGCCTGCCTGTTGTAGAGCGTCGTGTCTAGGAACGTGATCGGCCTTTTGAAGGTTTCGGTCGTCAGCGGGACGACCGGCGGACTCATTGCAGCCAGCACTTCCGGCGGCGGTGTCTGGTAGTCGCCGCCGTAGACCGGTTGGCTTACGATCGCCGCGATTGGCTCGATCATGCGCCGCTGCTCGACAAGCCGCTCTTTCATCTCCGAAGAACACCGCGCGACAACACGCTCAAACAGGCTTCGCACGAGGTTGTCGCGCATCGCGCGGAGCAGGCCACGCGAAGGCTCGCCGACGTCTCGGCGGAGATGCTTGATGCCCTCGGCATACGCGGTCCGATAGGCGTCGCGCCAATCGCCCGACGTTAGGATTCGCTGCGCGAAGCTCAGGACGCTCTCGCGCCGAAAGCGATGTAGCTCTTCATCCTCTTCCCACAAGTCTCCTAGCTCGTGGACCGCGTCCTCTAGTAGCATGGGCATGCCGGGCGAGTCTTCCGCTAGCGATACCGCCGACTTGCCATCTGCTGCCGTGGGGAGGCTCGACTCGGCTCGGTACAAGGCCGACAACGCGTGTAAGAAGTGCTCGTCGTTCTGCTCGACGTACGGCGGCAATTGATGCTCGTCCCCGACCATTATCCATCGTCGTGCGCGATTCGCACCGATTAAGAATTCCGCATCGGTGACACGGCTGGCTTCGTCCAAAATCAGTGTGTCGAACGCGAGGTCCTTTAGTTCCGGGCTGCCCGCGATTCCCGTCGTGGTGCAGCAGAAGAGATTAGTCACGGCCAGCAGATCCCGACGCAAGCCGTCGAGATCACCATTGTTCTCCTTCGTCTCCGCCACCAGCGCGTCGAAACGCAAGGACAGGTCGTGATACGTTTCGAGCCGGGTACGCCGCGACTGCAATTCGGCGGCGAGTTTCACAATTGCCGGAGGGGTGAGGGGCTGGTGGGCGATCGCAGGATGACTGTGACACTCCTCTTCGGCCGTTTGCTGCGTTTGCTTGGCTTGATCAAGCTCGGCACCCAGCGATTCTGCCGCATTCCTGGCGCTGACGGCCGCCTCTTGAAGCGTCTTCAATCGCTCCTCGGTCTGACTTCGCTCATTCGCCAATGACTGATGTGCTTCGCTTTGCGAGCGGACGGCCTTCCGGACCCGCGCCAAATGACGCTTTGCGCTGCCGACACTACCCAGCCCGACGCAACCGGCGACCGTGCCGAGCCAGTTCGCTGCCGATTTCTGGTCGGCAAGATGTGATTCTGCCGAAACGGCAGTCTCTTGCCTTGCTGCTAATTCCCGCTGAGCATCGGCTATCGTCGATCGCAGTTCGTCAAGCCCCGCTTTCAGCTTGGGCCCTTCCGTTGCCAATGCCGCATCCGCCTCGTGCTGGGCCGACGCGGCCTGTCGCCAGCGTTCCTGCGCCCGTTCCAGGGCCTGCTGTGACCCTTGCAGCGAGTCAAGAAGGCTGCCTGCGTGAGCGAGCGATTGTTGCTCTTCGCGCCAACGTTGTCGTCGGCTGTCGTCAAGGTTGCCGGCTCGGTCGAGAAAGGGTTTGAGGATGTTTGTGGGCGTATACTTACGAACGTCCTCATCGACCTTCGCTTCATTCCAGGCCAGCCGCAAAGCTCGTACCCCGCCGCGCGCGCCGATGCGCCGCAACACCTCGTCGACTGCGACGTGTGTCGGAGCGACGAGCAAGATGCGCTCCCCTTTCACAATTAGTTGCTCGACCAATTCACAGATAACCGTTGTCTTACCAGTTCCCGGCGGGCCTTGAATGCAGAAGGCGTGCGGCGTCGACAGCGCACTTGCGACGGCCCGCCGCTGCCGATCGTTCAAGGCAGGGTTGAAAAACTGCTCACAAGGCAGCACGGGCGGCAAATCAAGTTCCTCCGGCGAGACGAGCAGTTTTGCCAGGTCAGGCCATCGTCCCTCCACTTGCTCATTCAGCAGGTCGCCGATCGCCCGCGCGTGCGCCCACATACCGAAACGCGAAACGGTTCGGACCTCGACCCTCGTTCCGAATTCAAAAGCGTCGGCAGAGAGTTCTATTTCCAGTCGAAGGCCGTCATCGGCATGCGCGATCGAGCGTACCAAAGCGCGCTTCGGACGAGCCGACGACTCCGAATTCAACTCGACGAGTGCGTCTTCCTCGAGCACGTCGCGGGGAACTCGCGTGGTTATTTTCAGGCACAGCATACTCGGACGATCACTTGGCGGCTCCTCCACATCCGTTGCTGATGCAGTAACAGAAGGTTCGGTGAACGCCTCACCGGCCACAACGGTTGCCTCGAATACATGCACCTCGCGTTCGACCCGAAGCTCCAGCAGTTTCATCATGATCCGCAGGGCCGAATACTGACGCCGAATCGACCGGTGAATCTGGTCGCGACGCTGAACCACTGCGTCGGTACGCCCTCGCCGCAACTGGTGTGCAGCATCCGCCAGGCTTTTTCTGCGCTGCTTGTGTAGCTCAGAAAGGCGATCCGTCAGGCTGCGAGCTTCTCGGCTTGTCTCGTGATGCTCCTTCGTTGCGTCGCGGTACGAGTCGAGCAAGGACTGAACAGAGCAAGGAACCTCATCCCAGACATCGTGGAACGAGACGGCTTTGGGCTGAAATCGCAACTGGTTCGTCGGAATATTCAAACGCTTGATGCCCTCAAGTACGGCAATGGGCTGGCCCGACCTCTGAGCCTCTTGGGGACGAATAACAACCTGCCAGCGCGCGCCGAAAAGCTGCACCTTGGCTTGGCCTTCGCGGGTCTTCCAGGGCGTCTCCCTGGCAGACACGCCGTCGCCAAGGTCCGTTTCGATCGTCGCCAACAGGGCGTCTGCAGACATTTCGAACTGTTGTTCCCAGCGCTGGAACGATTTGGGGTAATACGAAACGCGGATGGCGGGCAATGCCATAGGCGACCGCAATCGCAATGAGTCGCGTCGTTCCTTCAGCCGGGCCAACGCAGGTTGCGTCAAGTCCGGAGCTGTTTGCTCCAAATGGCGCTCAAGCCAATCTTGGGGAAGGCGCAGGGATTCGCGTGGCTCTACGGAAATCGCCGAGGCGTCGTCAAACGAATTCGTGTTTGCTTGAAGCTGCCGATTCACCCGGCGTGGTGCTGCATCGGCATTACGTTTGTGTACTGATGACTTCTTTTCTCCAAGAGTTCCTTCGGGCATCGGACCTTCAGTTGCACGGAAGGCGTTCCACATTTGACGTTCTTGTGGGGCGCGGTCTTGTGCTCGACGTTGCGCCCACATCTGTTGCTCCTGCTCAGCCTGCTCAAATGCCTCATATCTCTGACAAGCTTGATTGAGATCTTCCTCCCGCTTCCCTCCCGAAGACCAGTGCTCGCTATCGTCGTATTGCTTCGACATTCTCAAGACCTCCTGAGCGTCTCCGCGTGCCGTGCACACTACCGAAATAAGCGTTGTGGATTGTCTCAAATCCTGAAGAGTCTGTGAAGTAGGCGAAACAAAAAGATGATGGGCGACAGTAATGTCGCCCATCAAATGGAAATTGTGGGCTTACTTGCCTCGCGCCCAATTCCAGGCTCGATTGACACCGTGTGCGGCTGAGTCGGCGGCGTCGACGGTTCGATCCCAGGCCGCCTCCGCCGATTCTGTAACGGTCGTTCCTGCGGCGTGCACGCGATTAACCGCCCAGTCGGCCGCGGTCTCACCAGCCGCCTCGCCGCCGACATAGCCGGCTAGCCCACCAGCAATTCCGCCTGCAACGCCGCCGACTGCTGTTCCCAGACCGGGTGCGACTGCCGTACCTGCAGCACCACCGGCCATTACGCCGAGCTTGCCACCCGCCAGGGCACCGCCCCAGCCTCCGACCATGCCCGCCGCATTTCGGGCGTGCTCGATTTCGCGTTCCTTGTGCGTGATCTCGCCCCGGCCGAAGCGCTCTTCGGTCTGAAGGCCGTCATTTACGCGGAAGCCCGCATCGACCGCGACGCCGACCACGATCGCCCCTTTGGCCGCGGTTCGCAGGGTGCGGCTTCCCGCCCGCGCGGCACCCGCAGCCGCATCGTCCGCGAGTTGGCCGACCGGTTGCGGCGTCCGCGACGCGTTCCTGGCGGCTGTGGCGGCGCCCCGAGTGGCATCGCGCGTCTTGGCAGCCGCCAGCCCGGCGGCTGTCGCTCCCTGGCGGGTCGAACCGCCCAGCGCGGCTTTTGCGAGCCGGGCTGCGTCATCGGTGCCTGCGAGCGTCTGCTCGACTACCACACGACTGGGCTCGCCGAGCACGTGGGATGTGCGAATCACGTGGACCCGGAGCTTTCCCTTGGACGCGGCCTCGAGAATCGCCTGGGCAGCGTCTCGTTCAGCAGGCGAGCTCTTCGCGCTGCGGAGCACCCGCTCGGCAGACTTGACCGCCCATTCCGGCGTCGCTTGGGGGTGGCCATAGGCGTGGCTGAGCTGGCCGCTTCCGCCTTTCGCTTCGACCACATGGATCATTCCGTCGGCCGCGCGATAGACCTGATCCGGCCCCTGTGGGATCGACTTGTTCAGGCCGTCGACGAGCGGTTGCCACCCCTGCTTCTTCGCCATCAGCCGCGCCCCCGCTTCGCCGAGTTCCTCGGCGAGTTTCACCCGTTGCTCGGGGGTCGCCTTCAGCCAGGCCTGTTGCTGAGCCGTGGGCGCGACTGGCGTTCCGGCGGTCGGCTGGGCCGCCACCTCCGGGGCGGCAACCTGTGCCGACAAGGGCGTCGGCGAGAGTATCACTGTGCCGCCGATGGCGGCGCATAGTAGGAGGTGGAGAGGAAGGAAAGAAAACAGTCGAGTCATGATGACTCCCCTTATGAAAAAGAACCATAGTGTCCGCCCGGCACCGTACCGGGCGAATGTGCTCACGTTTCCACGACGAACGTCGCCAACTACCGCATGCTGCTGAATGCTGTGTTTGCGGGCAGGTGAAACCTGCCATGCCCGCTCCATCGCACACTGAGCAGACCGACTTGGTAGTCGTCATCAACCGTCACCCGCACATGATCCGGCAAGAGCAGTGCAGCCAGCCTCAAGGCTGCAGCCTTGACCTCTCCGCAGCGGCTCGCGCTGGCGAAACGACGTTTCGAAGCCAAAACGCGCCGCAGGACCGAAGCCTAGCCCGCTCGTTTCCAGGCCGCCTCTGCCGCACAGTGCCGAGCGGCCTCGCGGATCTCTCGAAAACTGGTTCGCTTTTCCCGCTTCATGATCGTTCTCCTACCTTGCGGTTGTTTCTGCCGCGCGGATAACGCATATCCGGTGCCAGATTGAGCGGCGAGCTGCCCAACCCAAATGGAAACCACGCAAGTCGTTGTCTGACAATGTCTTGCGTGGTATTCCGAAAGCTAGCCCATTGACACGGGGTGCGCTATCGTGTTCAATGGCTGTCCTGTAGGAGACAGGCCGCGCTCCTCTGAACAGCCCCTGTCTTTTGGAGAGCAATCACCATGTCCCTGCTGCTGAGCTGGATCGGCACCGCCGACTTCACTGCTTGGAAACGAGACAGAGAAGAGGGGGACGGACCGCTTCTGGCCGTGGCGCGGCATGTGCGAGCAACAGAGGTAGAGGTGCTCTGGGATGATGGCAGCAAGAAGGTGCCGTTCGCCGAAGCTCCCGACTACAGAGCGTGGCTCGAAGGACGATTGCGCGACACGGGGCTCGAGGCACAGGTGCGTATCCGGCCGTGCTCTAACGCACGGGTAATGGATTTCGCATGGGTCTACGGGCAGCTGGAAGAGTTGCTCGACGACCTGCACTTGTCCAGCGGTCATGCATGTGTCAACGCCAGCAGCGGAACCTGGGTGATGTCCGCCTGCTGGATCGTACTCAAGAAGGCCTGTGGCCTGGATCTGCGCCTATTTCGCAGCAGTCTGGAAATGGGTGTTGAGGAAGTTGAGCTTCCGCCCAACCTCACCATCGAAATGACTGAGGTCTTGAAAGGGAGACGCTCTCCGCTTTTCGATCGATACGTGCGAGGTGACATTCGACTGGGCCGACCTGACATTGAAGGGATGATTGGCGATTCTCAGTGCATGAAGGAAGTGTTCCTCGAACTGAGTCTTGTTGCACCATTCACCGACGTACCGGTTCTGCTGCTCGGTCCTCCGGGAGTCGGCAAGACACGTCTTGCCGAGCAAATCCACAAGCGCAGCGGCGCGACGGGCCGATTTGTCACAGTCGAGTGTGGTATGCTGGGCGACAAGCAGTCGCTGGCAGAGCTTTGGGGATGGGAAGCTGGAGCGTTTACAGACGCAAAATCGAAGAAGGCAGGGCTCATCGAGACTGCTGCCAATGGCACCCTGTTTCTGGACGAGATCGGCAATGCCGATGCGCTCACCCAGCAGAATCTGCTCCGATTACTTCAGAACAAGAAATACCGTCCCCTTGGCAGTAATGAAGAAAAGGAGATCGAAATTCGGATCATCGCGGCCACCAACCGTGACTTGCGTGAAGAGGTTCGAAACCGTCGCTTCCGAGAAGACCTGCTTGACCGACTATCCGTCTACTTAATGGAGATACCCCCACTTCGCCGGCGTCCAGAAGACATCGGGCCACTCGCCCGGGAATTTCTCAGACGCTTTTATTCAGATTGGGGTAGAGAGCTCAGGAAACTCGGTGGGGAACAGAAGGTGTTAAGCGTATCAGCCGAACGTGAACTGAAGCGATTTGACTGGCCAGGCAACGTGCGACAACTTGAGAATACCATGATTCGATTAGCGGTTCGGACAATCTCGTCAAAAACAGAGATCACGGCAGAGGATGTCCGGCGCGAGTTGTCGATTGGCACGACGGCTCTGCAGGACGCAACTGGTTTGCCTCCGCTCGAGGATGGGTTTGACTTGGAATCCGTCCTTGATCCGATCAGGTTCCACTACCTCAAGGACGCGTGGATCAAGTCACAAGGAAACAAGTCCAAGATGGCGCCTATGCTCGGCTTCAAGAGTCGGACTCCGCTGAAAAACTTGATCGAAAGACTGCGGAACGTCGGCTACGATGTAGATGGTCTTCGGTAGCCCGACCTCTGTGATCGGCACGATCACTCGTATTACGCCGCCTTCCGCTCGTAATGGCGCAGCAGCCCGCCGAGGCGCTCGCGAACGACGACATCGTCCGGCCCAAGGCACTCCACGCGCTCGGGCGGCTTGTCGAGTCCCGATGGCAGGTTCCCGAGCGACAAGTGGGGCCTCTCGGCGCAAGCCCCCATGTGGTACTACAATGTTCCCGTCGTGGGAGTTGGGATGGTTTGAAACTCGTTGATCGCGGCTAGGAAGGGGGCCAGAAAGCCGCCCTGAAATCTCGCCTGAAGTTGCGATAGAGGAAGACATGCCCCCCAGGGTTGCTCCGCAGGTGGGCGAGAGGCGCGCTGTCGCGACTTTGCTGTTAACCGCGGGGCTTGCCAAGTTCGAAAGCTGTTGGTATCGTATTGGTGACCGTACCGGACTCGAACTTTCGCAACCACTTTCCATTAAACCACTTACGAAATGCGCTCGCGCGCGAGTCGTTACGAAGAGAGTTGTGAACGGGGAGGTGAGGGAACAACGGGAAGCCGTCGTAGGGCTTCTCTGGTTTCGCGGCAGAGCGAAGAGGGGTAGAATTGGACATTGGCACCGACTCCGGGGTAAGAACCAAGTCGGTGTCCAAACCCCGCTCGCACCAACCGAGCGGGTTTCCTTATGTTCTCATTCTAGCTGGGCCTCGGGAGTAGTAAAGGGAGTAGTCGAGAATGAGCCGAGCAAACAAGAAACGACGTAAAGGCCTGTCTTGAAAATACCTGCGCTCGTAGCTCAATCGGATAGAGCAGCGGACTTCTAATCCGCAGGTTGCAGGTTCGAGTCCTGCCGGGCGTGCTTGCTCAGATAACTTGCGATGACGAGGCCAATCGAGTGTTCCCGTGCCCACACCGCGAGCCGTGGCACCTTTGAGAGAAAATCCGAAGATGCTCGGCGGGGAGCCGGTTGGGTTGTCGTCCGCCGCGGGAGCGCGGGCGCTCGAGCGGCCCTGCGCGGACGGCCGCGCCGGGGCCGGTCAACCGGCAAACGGCAGCCGAGCCTGACGTTCTTTGCGCACCCGCCGCCGCCGGCGCGGGGCAGGTGGTTGGGCCTTGATCTTGCCGTGCAGGGCTTCCGCGATGGGGCTCAGTCGGGTTTGGCCCAACGTTCCTTCGCGACGCGGCGCCATCGCCAGCAGCGTGGCGAAGGCCGCGTGCACCACCAGGATCCCCCCCAACAAGGCGAAGAAACGTCGTGACCCGCTCAAGTTGCCATCGTCGGCTCCCCAAAAGATCTTCAGGCGCGCGTTCACCCGCTCGACGGCGGTGCGGCCCTTGTAGAGCCGCTCGAACTTCTTGGTTGCCCGAGGCAACGACGGAAACCGCCGCAGATCGATCTGCCGAGGCACACGCACCGTCATGCCGTACGACTCGCCCGCATTGCAGATCTTGGCCATCGGGCAATCCCAGCCTTCGTGCATGGCAGGGCAGCGATACTTCAGCGTCTCGCGCTGCGGTTCGTAACCGATGCAAGCCATCCGATGCCGCACCATGGGTTCGCTCACGCGATCATAGCAATAGACCGTGCCTGCCTCGTCGTAGACGACGTTCGAGTTCCCGTCGTGGCCCGGAACCGCGAGAGATTCCACTTCCGCGGCACGTGCTCTTCGGAAGGGATGTCCAGCCGCCGCCGCAGCGACTCCTTCCGTCGCAGTTCGGCCAAGCAGGACTCGATGTTCGGATGCCGCAAGGCGATGCGCAAAACGAGAATCCCCCAGAGGCTGCGCAGGGAATAATCGTTCCGTCCCTTGCCTCGTGCCGCCTGGAGGCTCGCCAGCAAGGTCTCGTCGGGGATCACCTCCAGAAGCTGCTTGAGGGTCTTGAGGGTCGGACTGTCTTCCAGGCAGTCCCACGCGAACAGGGGCTTGGTCACCCGAATCTGTATGAGCCGGACCTCCCCGGGTTTGAGGCGAGCGCGCTGAGGTGCCGGCATTTTGCTGCGCAACCGATCCCCGCCCAAGGGGGTTATTGGTCGAAAAAACGTGAAAAGAAACTCCCCGACGGCCCGCCGAGACGTATTCCCCGGGAAACGAACAACCCGTTGCGGGGAATCGCTTTGGAAGCCGATCGCAACCTCCTGACGCCACCGAGGTTTGCGAACAGCGCAACCGGCTCGGCGGCGGGAGGGTGTGCTTGATGTCCGCATTCGTGGGTGCGAGAATCGAGCGCGGTTGCGCCAGTGACTTTACCGCCCTTGTGCCGAGGAGCGCTGTCGTGAGAGACCTCAGATGCCTCGTGCTGGCCTGTCTTGTTCTGATGGCCGCCGGTGCGAGCGCGCAGAACCCCGCATCGCGTGCTGACGAGCCCTTCATGGGCGCGTATATCCATTTGCCGGCCTGGTTCCGCGGTCAACGCGACGAGGCGGCGCGCCGGCGAGTGATCGTTGACAACCTGGACCGCTTTCGCGACTCCGGGCTGCGCGTTCTGATGCCGTTCGTGACCACAACCGGCGGAGCGGCCGAGTACCCGAGCGAACTGATCCCCGACCGAGTGTGGGGCGACTGGGACCCGGTTGCCGTGATGGTCGACGAGGCGCGCCAGCGCGGATTGCAGATCTATCCCGTGATGTGCGTGCTCGCGTGTGGGCACACGCGGCCCGCGGGCGTGCTCAACGAGCATCCGGAGTGGGCCCTGCGCGACAAGGCGGGCCAGCCGATGGGATTCATCTCACCGGGACACCCGGAGGCCCGGAAGTGGGTCGTGTCGGTGCTGCGGGAGATTGCGGCCAGGTACCGTCCCGACGGCATTCTGCTCGACTACTGCCGCTACCCGGGCAGCGAAGCGCAAATGGACCCCGTGGCGCAGGCGAGATTCGAGGCGTCGCATCCGGCTGAACGGTTCCCTCCGGGCAGCCCCCGGTACAACGAAGAATTCCGGAAGTTCAAGCGAGATTGCCTCACCGAGTTGGTCGGGCAAATCGGCGCCGAACTGCGGGCGAGGGAGCCGACGCCGCGGATCGCCGTCTACATGTGGGGAGCGCACGAGTTGCGGGGCACCCGCGATTGGCGGACCTGGGCCGAGCGCGGGTATCTCGACATGCTCAACCTGACCGGCTACGCCTATCGCGAGCAATACGGGGAAGACTATCTCAAGGTCCTCGACGAGCGCTTCCGAGACGCGGCAGCGATCCTCGAAGAAATCGAGCATCCCGTGGAATTCACGATCTGCGTGGGAATCGCCACCAGCCACGGGAAGATCCGGGAGGCGCGGGAGATCGAAGACTACCTCGACATCGGCAAGCGACACGGCGTCCAGGGCGCGTCGTTCTTCACTTGGAGAACGCTCCAACCCTATCTGCCCGAGGTGAAGAAGGGCGCCTATCTGGAGCGGTTTACGTCCGGATTGCAGCCGACGACGCGAAGGTGAGTGCTCGCCGCTCCGCCGCGGAGCCTTTTTTTTCGGGCGTCAACCTTCAGGCCCGTCGCGATTGCGGCGTTCCTTCGCGCGATCCACGGTCGCGCCGGCCTTGACCGAGCACCCCATGTTTCGTGTAGCGCGACAAAGCGGTTAGGTTGCGGGGAGGGGATTTCGGATTGGGGACGACAGGAAGCTCGCTAGAGTCTTACGCGGCAACTCCCACGCGCCGTGCGCGCATGTTGTGGAGTGATGGAGTGATGGAGTGATGGAGTGATGGAGTGATGGAGTGATGGAGTGATGGGCCGCGCCCGCGCCGAATCCCATTATTCCAACACTCCATCATTCTCAGCGTTCCATCATGGCCTATCCCCTGCTTGGTTGCGGCGACGGGCCGCGTTATGACTGGGCGCCGTCGACCGAGGGCAGCACCTTGCCGGGCCCCAGCCGGCCGGTCGGGTTTAGCGCATCGCGAACTCGCGCCATGGCCTGCAGATCGGACGTCGAGAAGAGCCGATCCATGAAGCCGATCTTCTCGACGCCGATGCCGTGCTCGGCCGTGACGCTGCCGCCGCAGGCGATGCACTCGCCCAGCAGGTCGGCGCCGGCGGCCAGCGCGCGCTCGACCTGCCGCTGGTCGCGCTGGTCGAACAGGAGGATGGGGTGCACGTTCCCGTCGCCCGCGTGAGCCACGTTGACGATGCGAATGCGGTGCTTCGCGGCGATCTGGGCGATCCGGCGGAGGACGTGCGGCAGGCGGGTTCGGGGAACCACGCCGTCTTGGATGCAGTAGCTCGGGCTGAGCCGCCCCACGGCCCCGACGGCCATCTTGCGGCACTTCCACAACAGCTCTCGCTGCTTCGCGTCGACGGCCTGGAGGATCTCGCGGGCCTTCCACTTCCGGCAGATGGCGACCACCCGGCGCTGCTGCGCGTCGAGGCCGGCCGAGGGGCCGTCGAGCTCGATCACCACGATCGCCTCGGCGTCGAGAGGAAAGCCGAAGTGGTAGGCCTCTTCGACCGCCCCGACGATGCCGCGGTCCATCAGCTCCATGGCGGCGGGAATCATGCCCGCCCCGATCACGTCGCTGATCGCGTTGGTGGCGTCGTCGACCGTGTCGAACACGACGCGCAGGGTGCGGTAATCCTGGGGATCGGGCGTCAGTCGGACCCAGACCTTGGTGACGATTGCCAGCGTGCCCTCGCTTCCCACGAGCAGACCGATTAAGTCGAGGCCGGCCGCGTCGGCCACGGGCCCGAGTCGAACGATCGATCCGTCGCCCAGAACGGCCTCGACCCCGAGGACGTGGTTGACGGTCACACCGTATTTGAGCGTGTGGGGCCCGCCCGCGTTCGTGGCCACGTTGCCGCCGATCGTCGAGGCGCCCTGGCTCGAGGGGTCGGGGGCGAAGTGATAGCCCGTTCCGGCCAGCGCCCGGGTCAACTGGATGTTGGGCACGCCCGCCTCGACCACGGCGAGACGATCGCGGAGGTTGATCTCGATGATCTGCTTCATGCGGGTGAGCACGACGACCACGCCGCCGCCGACCGGCAGGCATCCGCCCGCCAGACTCGTGCCCGCCCCGCGGGCCACGATCGGCGCGCCGTGCTGATTGCACAGTTTGACCACCTCGGCCACCTGCGCGGTCGATCGCGGGAACACGACCGCGTCGGGCCGGCTCTTCTCGATGGTGAACCCGTCGCACTCGTAGACGACGAGCTCCGATCTCTGCGACAAGACGTTCTCCGCGCCCAGGAGGCGGCGCAGCGCCTTGACGAGTGCGTGGGTGGTCGCGTGGGTCATCGAAAGCCGAACGTCGTGGGCCGGATCGAGTCGTTGCGTAGCTGCCCGATTATATCGTACCGGCTTCTCGGGTGCGCCAAACCGCACCGGGCTCACGGCGCGACGGCCTATTTCTTGACCGCCCGGCCCAGCTTCTGTTCGATGCTGCGGACTTTCGCGTCGATCCGGTCGGAGCGACCCTTTCGGTAGTCGAGCTTGATGGTGCACTCGACCCGGTTGCATTCGGCCGCCATCGCCTCGAAACACTGCTTGACGACCTGCATGACCTGATCGAACTCGCCTTCGATGACGGTCCCCATGGCGTGGCAGCGGTAGTCGAGTCCGCTGGAGTCGACGATATCCACGCTGCGAGCCACATATTGGCTGACGCCTTCCCCTTTATCGAGGGGGAACATGCTGAATTCAACGACGACCATGATTCTCGCTCCTTTCGGTTGGTGGCTGCCATCCGGACGCGGTTCATTCTATTCGCTCCCCCCCGGCAGCGACGCGGCGCGACGATGGATTCTGTCGCGTAACATCAAGGCAAAAAAGGAGTTGCGATGTTTGAAAACCTCTCTGCCCCCAGCCGGGGAAATTCGGTACACTACCGCCCGTTTTTTGGGTCTCAACCTCTCGCTTTCCCAGTGGTCGAGAGTGACGTCGATGATGTGGCGCGATCGAACGGGAATCTGGATCATCTTGGGCTACCTTCTTCTGGGCCACGGCGTGGCCTCGGGCGGGGAGTTGGGAACGCCTCTTTCGGCGGCAGTCCCCCTCGAAGAGGAGCCCCCATCGACGTATTTGGATCCCATCCCCGAGAGCCAGACCGTCAATCTGGGGGTCGCCTCCGGGCGCCCTTCGCTGGCGTACGACGGTTGGACCTGGCAGGTTCTGCCCGATGGGTTGCTCTACCCGGCCTATCTTGCCGGAGGTCGGGAGTCGCGGTTTGCCTCGCAGTGGGTGCATGAGAAAGACAAGAACGGCCTGTGGGACATTGCGCTGGGGGGGCGGACGGGAATCCTGCGCTTCGGGGCCGACACTCCGCGCGGGCCGGAAGGGTGGCAGGTCGACATCGAAGGGGCCGCCTTTCCTCGACTGACCCTCGACGATCGACGCGAGCTGGTGTCGGCCGACTTCCGGTTCGGCATCCCCCTCACCTATCGGCAGGGAGTGTTCGAGGGCAAATTCGGCTACTACCACATCAGCTCCCACATGGGCGACGAGTGGATGGTCCGAAACAACAGTCTTTATCGAATCAACTACACGCGCGACGCGCTCGTGCTGGGACTGGCCGCCCGGCCGCACGAAGACTTGCGCATCTACGGCGAGGCCGGCTGGGCCTTTTACACGCGCGGCGGCAGCGAACCCTGGGAGTTCCAGTGGGGCATCGACTACAGCCCGGCCCGGCCCAGCCATCGCATCCCGCAGCCGTTCTTCGCGGTCAACGGGAGGATCCGCGAGGAGGTCGACTTCGGCGGGAATCTCACGGCCCAGGCCGGCCTGCAATGGCGAGGGCATTTCGGGCAACTGTTCCGCACGGGCCTGTACTACTTCCACGGCAAGACCGACCAGTACGAATTCTTCCGCGAGCACGAAGAGCACATCGGCTTCGGCGTCTGGTACGACTTCTGAGCCTTGGCTGGCTTTCGCGCGGAGTTCTTCGCCGTGACGTGACGGAAGACACGTCAAGCCAACCGTCGAGGGCGTCGGCCTCGTCGAGTTTGCGGATGCACCCAAGAAAACGGCTCTCCGCCGAAGCCCGGAGACTTGCGTTGCGGCCGTCTCGGCTGCATAACGTTCGGTAGGCGGGAGACGCAGGCGGGACGCCCGCACCACAAACCGACACGCAGTCGCGACGCCCGCACCACAACCTGGCCGAACGCCCGAGGAGGAGCCCGACTCATGAAAACCTGCCAACTCGTCGCCGCTTTGCTTGCGGCGGTCGCAAGCGTCGTTGCCATCGCCCAGGCGTCGCCCGCCGCCGCGCCCGAGGGGCCGTCGCCTTGGCCCGAGGCGACCGCCGAGGCGCGGCCCTGGGCCTATTGGTGGTGGCACGGCTCGGCGGTCGATCGCGAGAACCTGCGTCGCGAGCTTCGCCGCTATCGCGAGGCGGGCATGGGAGGCGTGCACATCGTGCCCATCTACGAGGTGAAAGGGCGCGAGGATCGCTCGATCGAGTATCTGAGCCCCCCGTGGCTCGAGATGCTCGACTTCACGGTCAGCGAGGCCCGGCGTCTGGGCTTGGGCGTCGACATGACCATGGGCACCGGCTGGTGCTTCGGCGGCCCGCACATCAGCGACCGCGACGCCAACGCCTCGGTCGTGTGCGAACGGCCGGAAGTGGCGCCGGGCCAAAAGCCCCGAACCAAAATCGCCCGAGCCGACGTTCAGGCCGCCATGGCCTTCGGCCCCGAGGGCGCACGGGTCGACCTGATCGACAGGCTCGACGACCACGGCACGTTCGATTGGTCTGCCCCGGGCGACGGGTGGAACGTGTATGTGGTCGCGCAGAAGCCCTCGGGCAGAAAAGTGAAGCGAGCCGCGCCGGGCGGCGCGGGCTGGATGCTCAATCCCTGGTCGAAACGGGCCTTTGCCGCCCATGCCGCCCGATTCGACGAGGCCCTGGACGGCTACCGGGGCGCCATGCCCAGGGCGTTCTACCACGATTCGTACGAGTACCAGTGCGACTGGTCGGATGAACTGTTCGACGAGTTCGAGCGACGGCGCGGATACCGCCTCCAGGACGAGCTGCCCGCCCTGTTCGGCGAGGGTGACGCCGATCGGGTCGCCCGGGTCAAGGGCGATTACCGGCACACCGTCTCCGACATGATGCTCGAGAGCTTCACGCGGAACTACGTGAGCTGGGCGCACGCCCAGGGATGCCTCGCGCGCGACCAGGCCCACGGCTCGCCGGCCAATCTGCTTGATCTGTACGGCGAGAACGACGTGCCCGAAACCGAGTTCTTCCGCTTCGATCGCAACCCGCTCGTGGCCAAGTTCGCCTCGTCGGCCGCCCACACCAGGGGGCGCAAGCTCACCTCGGCCGAGACGGCCACCTGGCTGGCCGAACACTTTCACGTGACCTTGGGCCACTTGAAACCGTTCATCGACGGCCTGTTCGCCTCGGGCGTCAACCACGTGTTCTACCACGGCACGTGCTATTCGCCCGACGACGTGCCCTGGCCCGGCTGCCTGTTCTACGCCTCGACGCAGATGAACCCGCGCAACGCGATCTGGCGCGACGCCCCGGCCCTGAACGCCTACATTGCGCGCTGCCAGTCGGTGCTCCAGGCGGGCACGAGCGACAACGACGTTCTACTGTACTGGCCGATCCACGATCTCTGGCACGACGCCGATGGATTGGCTAAGGGGATGACCGTGCATCATACCGGTTGGATCGTGGATCAGCCCATCGGCCGGACCGCCCGATGGCTCTGGGACCACGGCTACGCCTTCGACTACGTCTCCGACCGGCAGCTTCCGATTGCCACGATCGAGGCCGGACGGGTCGTGATGCCCGGCGGTCCCTATCGAGCCGTGCTCGTCCCGCCCTGCACGCGCGTGCCGATTGAGACCGTCGCGAAACTGCTCGAGATGGCGCACGCGGGCGCGACCGTGCTCTTTGAAGACGGCTTGCCGGGCGACGTACCCGGCCTGGCCGACCTGCCCGACCGGCGCGAGGCGCTTCAGAAGCTGCATGCCGAGCGGCTCGAAACGCACTGGGAAGGCGCCGGCGTGCTGCGCCGCGCGGCGACCGGTCGCGGAAAGGTCATCGCCGGCCCCTTGAGCCGGATCGTCGAGGGCCTGCCCCGCGAGCCCGTGGCCGACCGGGGCACGACCCTGGTCGTGCGCCGGCGGCTCGGCGACGGGCGGTTCTACTTCATCGCGAACCAGGACGAGCAGTTCACCCACGATCCCCAGACCGAGCCGATCGACGGCTGGATTCCCTTGGGCACGCAGGCCCGCGGCGCGCTGGCGATGGACCCCATGACGGGCCGGTTCGGCCGGGCCGCCGTGCGCCAGCGCGAGGGGGTGGCGGAAGTCTACCTGCAACTGGCGCCCTGCGAGTCGATCGTCCTGCGCACGTTCGACGATCGTGAGCCAGACGCCCCCGACTGGGAATACGTCAAGGCGGCGGGCGAGCCCGTCGCGATTGCCGGTACGTGGTCGGTCGAGTTCATCGAGGGAGGGCCGGAGCGTCCCGCGGCATTCGAGACGGGCAAGCTCGTCTCGTGGACCGAGCTGGGCGGCGAAGCGGCGCAGCGTTTCGCCGGCACGGCCCGATACACGATCGGCTTCGACGCCCCGGCCGGCAAGGCCGACCGCTGGCTCATCGACCTGGGCCGCGTGTGCCAAAGCGCCCGGCTGCGGTGGAACGGCCGCGACCTGGGCACGCTGCTGGCCCGGCCATTCCGCGCGCGGGTTCCACCCGGGACGCTGAAACCCTCGGGCAACGTTCTGGAGATCGAGGTCACGAACCTCTCGGCGAACCGCATCCGCGACCTCGACCGCCGGGGCGTGCCGTGGAAGCGGTTCCACGACATCAACATCGTGAACGTCGACTACCAGCCCTTCGACGCCTCGAACTGGCCGATCCAAGACTCGGGCCTGATCGGGCCGGTAACGCTGGTGCCGGCGGAGAGGGTCGATCCGGCCAGGCGTTCCGCGTCGGACTGACCACTCGTGAGAGATCGCCTTGGACGATCGGACGCGAACGGGTTCTGGTTGACCCGACCGCGGGCTACAATGGCGGAGAACGGCGATCCCGTACCGTCGGACGCTGCCGCGAGAGATGGCCAACCGCCTGGAAATCGCGTTGTTTGAAAACGCGACCACGGAAGCACCGGAGAGTGAATCATGCCCAAGTGCACGCTGCGAGTCTCGGCGGTCGGTCAACTCGAGGAGGCAGAGATCCGGTTTGGTGACTTGACCGTTTTGGTCGGCCCGCAGGCCACCGGCAAGAGCATCTTTCTGGAGCTGTTCAAGCTCGTGACCGACACGGGCGCCGTCTTGGCTGAATTGAGGCGTTACGGGCTCGATTGGAGCAAAGACGGGCACAAGGACGTGGGACGGTTCTTGGACGTCTATCTCGGGGAGGGGATGCAAGGGATATGGCGGGAGGGACGGAGCGCAATGGCCTTCAACGGCCGGGCCGTCGACCTCAAACGGCTCGTGAGCCGTCAGCGCCCGCGCCGCGAAGAATCGACGTTCTTCATCCCGGCCCAGCGCGTGCTGACGTTGGCACGAGGCTGGCCCCGACCGTTCACCGACTACGGCCCGGGCGATCCGTTTGCCGTCAGGGATTTCAGCGAGAAGATCCGCCGGCTCATGGAATCGGGGATCGGTTCGGCCGAGTCGCTGTTCCCTCAAACGCGGCGGCTGAAAAAGCAGATTCGTGACTCGCTCGAAAAGACGGTCTTCTCGGGCTACCAACTCCGCGTCGACAAGTACGGCGCGCAGAAGCGGCTGGTTCTGAGTCCGCCCGGGGAGGGCGGCCCCTTGCCCTTCATGGTCTGGTCGGCCGGACAACGGGAGTTTGTTCCGCTGCTGCTTGGCCTGTATTGGCTGCTGCCGCCCACCAAGACGCCGCGCCGCGGAAATATCGAGTGGGCGGTTGTCGAAGAGGTCGAGATGGGGCTTCACCCGAAAGCCATCTCCACGGTGCTGCTGCTGGTGCTCGATTTGCTCGCCCGAGGCTATCGCGTCTGCATGTCGACGCACTCCCCCCACGTCCTGGACGTGGTGTGGGCGTTAAAGGTGTTTCAGCAGCACCATGCCCCGCCTCAACGGGTGCTCGATCTGTTTCAGGTATCGCGAAGGCAGGACATGGTGAATATGGCCGAGCGAGTGCTGGAAAAGGAGGCTCGCGTGTACTACTTCGATCCCCAGTCGGGTCGAACCCGCGAGATCTCGAATCTCGATCCCGGCTCCGACGATCTGGCCGAAGCGGGCTGGGGCGGCCTGGCCGAGTTCAGCGGACACGTATCCGACGTGGTGGCCGAGGTGGTCGCCGGCTCGACGCAATGAGAGGACCGATGAGTTTCAAGAACGCCGTGCGGATGACCCCAGGACTCGAGGACGCCTATCGTCGGGGACTTCAGGCGCTCCGAAGGACCGACCGCAACAGAGTTTGCTGTGGCGAGGCGCGCCACGTGTGCGGAAGCGTGAACCTCGACGAGGCGTTGTCGGGCTCCCATTCCCAGGAGCGTCGCTGGGACTACGGCATCGGCATCCCCGGCTCGCCCGGCGAATCGGTGGTCTGGATCGAAGTCCACCCGGCCTCGTCAAGACACGTTCGGGACGTGCTCGACAAGCTCAGTTGGCTCAAGGGATGGCTCGATTCGTCGGCGCCTCGGCTGCGGGAGCTTCCTGCGAAGTACGTGTGGGTGGCAAGCGGCAAGGTGGCGATTCCCAGGAACTCGCCGCAGAGACGCCGTCTTTCGGCCCGGGGGCTTCATTTTGCCGGCAGGCGGTACGAACTCTAGCGGCCCCCGGGTACACTTTCGGCCCGACGACCACCCAAGAACACACCACCTCGTCTCCCTGCGCAAGGGACATCCCATGCCCAACGTTCTTCTGCTGCCCGAGCTGCGCGAAATGCTTGCCGTGGGCGACGAGCCCGCGCTGCAGGCGGTCGTCAATGAGTTGCATCCGGCCACGGTGGCCGACTTCTCCGAGGGGCTCGACGTCGACGAGACGTGGCGGCTTCTGGCCCATGCGCCGATCGACCGGCAGGCCGAGGTGCTGACGTTCTATCCGCCGCCCAAGCAGGTCGAGATGGTCGACGGAGCGGGCCGCGAGGCAATGGCCCGGCTGCTCGAGGAAATGCCGCACGACGATCGCGTCGACCTTCTGAAGCGGCTCGACGACGAGGTGGTCGAGAGCCTCTTGCCGCTGGTGACCAAGGCCGACCGCGCCGACATCCGCCGGCTGCTGTCGTACCCCGAAGACAGCGTCGGCGCGGTGATGACCACGGATTACGCCTCCCTGTCGGCCGACGTGACCGTCGGCGAGGCGATCAGCCAGTTGCGCCGCCAAGCGCCCGAGAAGGAGACGATCTACTACGTCTACGTCGTGGACGAAGAGCGCCGGCTGATCGGCTTCGTGTCGCTGCGCGACCTGATCCTCGCCAAGCCGAATGCTCGCGTGGCCGACGTCATGCACCGCGACGTCATCTGCGCCCGGATCGACGAAGACCGCGAGGCGGTCGCCCGAAAGCTGGCCGAATACGACTTTCTCGCCCTGCCCGTCGTCGACGACCAGCACCGGCTCGTCGGGATCGTGACCTTCGACGACGTGGCCGACGTGCTGGAAGCCGAGGTGACCGAGGACTTTCACCTGACCGCCGCCGTCGCCCCGCTGGCGCGCGGGTACGGGCAAACGAATCCGTGGGCTCTCTACCGGCGGCGCGTGGGCTGGCTGGTCGTCCTGGTCTTCGTGAACCTCGTCTCGTCGGGCGTCATCGCCGCCTATGAGGAAACGCTCCAGGCGGCCATCGCGCTGGCCTTCTTCCTGCCCCTGCTGATCGACAGCGGCGGCAACACCGGCTCCCAGGCCGCCACCCTGATCGTGCGGGCGTTGGCGACCGGCGAAATCGGCGTCGGCCAGTGGCTGCGCGTCGTCGTCAAGGAACTGGCCGTCGGCACGGCGCTCGGCGCCACGATGGCGGCGGCGAGTTTCGCCTTGGGCGCCTTCCGAGGCGGAGTCGAGGTCGGCCTGATCGTCGGGATCTCGATGCTGGGCATCGTCGTTCTCACCAACCTGATCGGCGTCCTGCTGCCGTTCGTGCTGACCCGGCTGCGATTCGACCCCGCCGTGGCCAGCAGCCCGCTCATCACGACCGTGGCCGACGCCGCCGGGCTGTTCCTGTACTTCACCATCGCCACGTGGGTCATCGGCCTGATGGGCCCATTGCAGCCCGTCTGAGTCGCCGGCGCTTTTGGCAATTCCGCCGAAACCGGCGGAGCCTGGAACCGGGCCGCTTTCGCCGCTATCATGGGAGCCACCGTGTCGGTTGAGAACGGAGGAAGCGATCCATGCGAGCGAGGATTTCCGTCTGGCTGCGGTCCACGTGCCT
>Ga0334900_1001083_pt1 | contig 32238 bp, 33 predicted proteins | sample GraSluR3_MG_2_FD_207231 | JGI IMG/M metagenome (GOLD analysis project Ga0334900, IMG submission 207231) | Sludge microbial communities from methane-producing bioreactor in Wageningen University, Netherlands - Granular Sludge_31_08-R3 | ecosystem: Engineered > Bioreactor > Anaerobic >... | reverse complement strand
TTTAAAAAATAGCACTCATATATTGACAATGCTAATACATACTATTATAATAGTATTGTATCATTTCAAAGGGGAAATAATATGATTACGGAAAGACAAAAGAAAATTTTAAAAATTATTGTTGAAGATTATATAAAGACAGCAAAACCAGTTGGTTCAAAGTCAATATGTAAACTTCTTAAATGTTCCAGTGCTACTATACGTAATGAGATGGCGCTTTTAGAGGAAATTGGTTATTTAGAAAAAACTCATACCTCATCAGGACGTGTTCCTAGTGAAAAAGGTTATCGATATTATGTTGATACTTTAATGAAACCAAAGGAAATGTCTGGTGATGACATGCTTAAATTACAAACTATTTTTCATAATAGTTCATTACAATTAAGTGATGCAATTACAAAAAGTATGGAAATCATTTCTGAAATTACTAATTATACTTCGATTGTTCTAGGAGATTCATCATCTGCTAATCGTTTAAAAAAAGTAGAAGTAGTACCAATTGATAATAATAACTTAATTGCGATTGTTATTACCGATCATGGTTTTATTGAACATAAAAATATTAGTATTACTGAAGATATTTCTTTAGAAGAAATAAAAAAGATGGTTGATTTAATTAATAATTTATTAGTTGGGACTTTAATTAATGAAATAAGTCAAAAACTAGAATTTGAAATTAAACCAATTATTGGTAAATACATAAAACAGCATGAAATGGTTTATAATGTTTTTTATAATGCTTTTAATGATTTAACAGTTAAAGGTTCTGTTCATTTAGCAGGCCGTAATAATATTTTAAAACAACCTGAATTTGATAATGTTCAAAAAATTAGAAATATAATTGAAAAATTTGAAGATGAAGATTTGGTTAAAAGTATTAAAGAGGAAAGTAATAATATTAATGTTTATATAGGGAAAGAAAATGCTTTAGATGAAGATGTAACGATTATTAAAACTGGGTATAATGTAAATGGTGAACAGGGTACAATTGCTATTATTGGTCCGAAAAGGATGGAATATAACAAAGTAGTAGGTTTGTTAGAATATATTAAAGAAAATATTGAGAGGTAGGTTATATGGATAATAACGAAGCAAATGAAAAGACAAAAGAAAAACCAAAAAAAGTAAGTAAAACAGAAATTATTAAAGAACTAGAAGATAAATTACTTCGCTTACAAGCAGAATTTCAAAATTATAAACGGCGTAAAGAAGAAGAAACGCAGAAGATGCTTAAATATAGTAATGAAGAATTAATTGAAGAATTATTGCCGATCATTGATAATTTTGAAAGAGCGATTGAAATGGATGATGATAATTTAGATGATGAAGTATCAAGGTTTTTAGAAGGTTTTAAAATGGTTTATTGTGCTTTTGTTAATGTTTTAAATGAATATGAAGTAAAAGAAATTGAAGCATTAGAAAAACCATTTGATCCTAAATATCACCAAGCGCTTTTAACTGATAATATTGAGGATAAACCTGATGAAATGGTACTTGAGGTTTTACAAAAAGGATATATGTTAAAAGATAAGGTTATAAGACCAGTGATGGTTAGAGTAAATATAAAAAATGAAAAGGAGAATGATAATAATGAGTAAAATTATAGGTATTGATTTAGGAACAACTAATAGTTGTGTTAGTGTATTAGAGGGGGGAGAAGCAAAAGTTATTCCGAACCCAGAAGGAGGAAGAACAACTCCTAGTGTTGTTGCTTTTAAAAATGGGGAGAAAATTGTAGGGGAAGCTGCTAAAAGGCAAATAATTACTAACCCTAATACTATTACTTCCGTTAAAAGATTAATGGGCACTGATAAAAAGGTAGAAGCTGAAGGAAAAAAATATACACCAGAAGAAATTAGTGCGATGATTCTTTCACATTTAAAAGAATATGCTGAAAGTTATTTAGGTGATAAAGTAACGAAAGCGGTTATTACCGTTCCGGCTTATTTTAATGATTCTGAACGTCAAGCAACTAAGAATGCTGGTAAAATAGCTGGTTTAGAAGTAGAAAGAATTATTAATGAACCAACTGCTGCCTCTTTAGCATATGGTTTTGATAAGCAAGATAAGTTACAAACTGTTTTAGTATATGACCTCGGTGGTGGTACTTTTGATGTTTCAATTCTTGAATTAGGTGATGGTGTTTTTGAAGTAAAATCAACTAATGGTAATACTAAACTTGGTGGTGATGATTTTGATAATAAAATAATTGATTATTTAGTTAATAATTTTAGAAAAGAAAATGGTGTTGATTTAGCTAAAGATAAAATGGCGATGCAACGTTTAAGAGATGCTGCTGAAAAAGCTAAAAAAGATTTAAGTGGGGTAGTTACAACTCAAATTTCATTACCATTTATTTCACAAGGAGAAAGCGGACCATTACATTTAGAAACATCTTTAACCCGTGCTAAATTTGAAGATTTAGTTAGAGATTTAATTGAATCTACAATTGAACCAGTACGTAATGCTATGAAAGATGCTAAATTAAAGAAAGAAAATATTGATAAGGTTATTTTAGTTGGTGGTTCTACTCGTATTCCATTAGTACAAGAATTAATTCAAAAAGAATTAGGTAAAGAACCACATAAAGGAGTAAACCCTGATGAAGTAGTAGCAATGGGAGCAGCAATTCAAGGGGGAGTATTAACTGGTGAAGTTAATGATGTTGTATTACTAGATGTTACACCTTTATCATTAGGAATTGAAACTTTAGGTGGTGTTATGACTACTTTAATTGATCGTAATACAACGATTCCAACTTCTAAATCACAAGTATTTTCAACTGCGGCTGATAATCAACCAGCAGTAGATATTCATGTTTTACAAGGAGAAAGACCAATGGCAGCTGATAACAAAACCCTTGGCCGTTTCCAATTAACTAATATTCCACCGGCACCACGTGGTGTACCACAAATTGAAGTTTCTTTTGATATCGATGCCAATGGAATAGTTAATGTAAAAGCAAAAGACTTAGGTACTAATCGTGAACAATCAATTACGATTACGGCGTCAACTAATTTATCGGATGATGAAATTGATCGTATGGTTAAAGAAGCAGAAGCTAATAAAGAAGCTGACCAAAAACGAAAAGAAGAAATAGATCTTAAAAATGAAGCAGAACAACTGGTATTTACAACCGAGAAATCAATTAAAGATTTAGGTGATAAATTAGATAATAATGAAAAAGAAGAATTAGAAAAATTAGTTAGTGAATTAAAAACAGCGTTAGAGAAAAATGATATTGAAGATATAAAAGTAAAAAAAGAAGCCTTAAATGAAAAAGCAATGGCTTTAGCAACTAAAGTATATCAAGAAGCTGCTAAAAATACTGAAGCAGGATCAAGTGAAGAAACAACTGAAGAAGATACTGATAATAATGATGATGTTATTAATGCTGAATATCAAGAGAAGTAAAAATATAAGTTCTAGCAATTAATTGCTAGAACTTATTCCTATGCAAAACTTTAATTGAATGGAGATTAATAATGAATGAAAAACAAAAGACTAGGGATCAAATAAAAGAAAAATATAAATGGGATTTAACTTCTTTTTATAAAAATTTAGATGATTGGTATCTAGATATTGATAAAATTAATCCTTTAGTCGAAGAACTTGTTTCTTATAAAGAAAAAATTATGGCTAATAGTTCTAATTTATTAACAGTCTTAACTAAATTAGACGATTTAAAACGTTTAATTAACAATTTAATTGTATATGCATATTTAAAATATAATGAAGATACCAGTAATAATGAATCTAATATTACAAAAGGTAAAATTGAAAAAATTAATAGTGAAGTTGATGAAAAGATTGCTTTTATTAATACTGAAATATTAAAAGAAGATTATAGTTTAGTTAAAAAGTATCTTAATGAATTAGATGAGTTGAAGATATATCAATATTATTTAGAAAATTTATTTCGTTTTAAAGATCATATTTTGAGTGATAAAGAAGAAAAAATAATTGCAAGCATTGGTGAAATATTAAATACAGCTGACGATATATATACAGTAATTAAAAATGCTGATTTAAAATATGGCAAGATTATTATTGATAATAAAGAAATAGAAGTCACGGAAAGTAATTATATTAAATTAATAAAATCAGACCGACAAGATATAAGAAAAAAGGTATTTAAAAAATTATATGAAACATATGATGAATTTAAAAATACTTTTGCGGCAACTTTAAAATATAATGTTAAAAATAATATTTTTATAGCAAAAACAAGAAAATATACAAATCCTTTACAAATGAGTTTATATAATAATAATATTGATCTTTTAGTTTATGATAATTTAATTAAAGTAGTTAATAATAATTTAGATATTCTTCATAAATATATAGCATTAAAGAAAAAAGAACTTAATTTAAAAGAATTTCATATGTATGATATATATGCTTCAATGGTAAGTAATAGTAATAAAGAATATTCATATGAAGATGCTGTTAATATTGTAATTAATGCTTTAAAACCACTTGGTGATGATTATATAAGGGTTGTAAAAAAGATTTTTAATGAACGTATGATTGATGTTTTTACTAATAAAGGAAAATTAAGCGGTGCTTATAGTTTTGGATCGTATGATAGCCCTCCTTATATTCATTTAAATTATAATAATACATTAGATAGTGTGTTTACACTTGTTCATGAAGTAGGTCATTCGGTACATAGTTATTATTCTAACAATAAACAACCATATATATATCATAAATACCCAATTTTTACAGCTGAAATTGCTTCCATAGTTAACGAAATATTATTAGTAAGATATTTATTAAATAATACTAATGATATTAAAGAAAAGAAGATTCTTCTAAATCAAATGATAGAGCTTTTTAAAGGAACTATATATCGGCAAACGATGTTTGCGGAATTCGAAAAAATACTTTATTTAAAAGAACAAAATAATGAAGTTTTAACCGCTAAATTAATAAGTGATATTTATTATGATTTGAATAAAAAATATTATGGTGATAGTATTATTCATGATCAAGAAATAAGTTTAGAATGGTGTCGTATTCCTCATTTTTATAGTCCTTTTTATGTATATCAATATGCAACTGGTTTAGCGGCTGCTTGTGCAATTGTTAGTGATATTTTAGATGGTAAAGAGGAAACTTTAATTAATTATAAAAAGTTTTTAGCTAGTGGTAATAGTGATTATCCAATTAATTTATTAAAAAAAGTAGGGGTTGATATGACAACTACTAAACCAATTGAAAAAGCGTTAAATATGTTTAATGATATAATTGATGAATATATAAATTTAAATTAATTCTTGATAGTAAGGTGGTGTATTATGAATAAAAAAGATTATTATGAGTTATTGGGTGTTAAAAAAGATGCTACTGATGCTGAAATAAAAAGTGCATTTCGGAAATTAGCAAGACAGTATCATCCTGATGTAAACAAAGATCCCAATGCTGCGGAAAAATTTAAAGAATATCAAGAAGCTTATGCGGTTTTATCTGATAAAGAAAAACGAAACCAATATGATCAATATGGTCATGCTGCTTTTGAAGGTGGTTTTGGTGGCACTTCTGGCTTTGATTTTTCAGGGTTTGATTTTGGTGATATATTTTCTGATTTATTTGGTACTTCTTTTGGCTTTGGTGGCCAACGTAGTAGCGGAAAGCGTCCGCGTAAAGGGAAAGATTTTATTATGGGAATGGATATTTCTTTTAAGGATGCTGTTTTTGGAATAGAAAAAACTATTAATATTGATGTTGAAGAAGAATGTGAACAATGTAATGGGCATGGTGGTATTGAAGAAAAGACATGTTCAAAATGTCATGGTAGTGGGACTGTAACTAGTGAACAAAGAACAATCCTAGGCTCCTATTTAACTAAAAGTACATGTCAAAATTGTGAAGGAACTGGTTATACTTATGAAAAATTATGCCCAAAATGTAATGGGCGTGGTCATATTAAAACTAATAAAGATATTGTTGTTTCAATCCCAGCAGGAATTAATACTGGTAATCAATTAAGAATTGCTGGAAAAGGAGGTCCGGGTAGTAATGGGGGCCCTAATGGGGATTTATATATTGAATTTAAGGTCCAAAACCACCCTTTATATGAACGAGAAGGGGATGATATTTATTTAGAGTACCCAATTACGATTACGGATGCTATTTTAGGTTGTAAAAAAGAGGTTAAAACTTTAGATGGAGAAATTATTTTAACAATTCCAGCAGGTACCCAAAGTGGTAGTAAATTTTTATTAAAAGGGAAGGGAGTTATTAATATTTCAACTAAGAAAAAAGGAAATATGTATGTTATTGCTAAAGTTGTAATTCCTGATAAACTAGATCGTAAGCAAAAAGATTTGATAAAAGAATTAGATAAAACTAATTTAGAACAACATAATATATTTAAAAAATATAATAAAAACAGTTAATTAGAAAAATAATTATTAAATATATGGATGAATGGGAAAAAAATAATAAAAAAATAAATAAGTTAAAAAAACTGTTTAACAAAACAGTTTTTTTAACTTATTTATTAATAGTAATACCACTTAAAAAGTATTTTTTAATTAAGTGGTACTTTTTCTTCTTCTAAATATTTAGCGAATTCTTTTTGAAAAGCATTTTTTTCTTTTACTAAAACATCAGGGTATAGTTTATCAAATGTAGTAACAGCGTCATATATATGTTTAAATGTTACTTTATTACTATTATCAAATAAAGCAAAGGAAAAGGCTTTGGTTAATAAAGCAAAAGTAATATCAGGGTATTTAGAAGTTGCTTCAAATATACGCTTATATTCAGAAGTCATATTTACCATAAATTTTATTACACTTTCAGCAACAAAATTAGAATAATCAAATTTAGCACCAGTTTTGTGTTCAATTCGTGGTAATGATTCCATTAAAATTTTAACTGTTGTTTCCGGTGATGGTTCTTCAACTTCAATTTTTTCAAATCTTCTTAAGAAGGCCCTATCTTTAACTAAATAACGATCAAATTCTTCGGTGGTTGTCGCACCAATAATTTTAAGTGTACCACGATCAAGTCCTGCTTTTAACATATTAGCAAAATCAAGCGAACTATTAGAGTTTGACCCAATTAAATTATGAATTTCATCAACAAATAAGATAATATTAGTTTTATTTTTTAATTCATTAATTAAAGTTTGAATTTTAGTATCAACATTACCTTCTTGGGTAGTACTACCGATTAACGAAGTAATATTAATTTTTATAATAGAAAAATTTTTTAATACATCGGGAACTTCTTTTCTTTGAATTCGATAAGCTAATCCTTCTACTAAAGCTGTTTTTCCAACTCCTGGCTTTCCTACTAAAATAGCAGATTTCTCTGGAATGATGAGTGCTAAAATCATTTTTTTAATTTCTTCTTCTCTAGCAATAGCAGGGTTAGTAATATATTCTTCTTTTAATAAATCTTCCCCATAACGATTTAGAATTGTATTGTTGTTAATATCATTATTACTATTATCAATATTATCGTTATCGTTAATATCTAACACTTCAATATCATTCATAATCTCGCTCCTTTATGTATTAATATTATATCACGGAACAAATATATAATATATATTATTTTAATATATAACAATTACTTTACAAAAATGATTGAATAATTAGAATATTTTATTTATAATAAGGTCGGTGATAAAGATGCAACGATATTTTGCTATTGATTCTAATTTAACCTTATCACTTAGTGATATTCATCATCTTAAAAATGTAATGCGAATGAAAGTAAATGATAAAATAGAAGTTGTGCTTAATGAAAACGTATATTTATGTAAAATTGAACAAATTAATAATAAACAAATTAAATTAGAAGTTATTGCAGAATTAAATGAAAAAAGTGAGTTACCAGTTATTATTACGATGGGAATTAGTTTAGTAACGGAAAATAAATTTAATCTAATTTTGCAAAAATTAACTGAATTAGGTGTAAATAGTATTATTCCATTAAATACTGAACGTTCGATTGTTAAATTGAATAATGATAAAATAACTAATAAACAAGAACGATGGCATAAAATATGTAAAGAAGCAGCGGAACAATCACGCCGGATAATTATTCCGAAAATAGAACCAATTACGAAAATAATGAATTTAGATACGTCTATATATGATTTAAAATTATTATGTAGTCCTAGTGAAAAGAAGATAAATTTAAAAGATATCTTATCAAAAAAGGAAAACTATGATAGAATATTAATAGTTATTGGCCCCGAAGGTGGGTTTACACTAAAAGAAGAACAAAATTTGGTGAATGATGGTTTCATTAAAGTATCATTAGGAGACCGAATTTTAAGAACGGAAACAGCACCTATTTTTGTACTTAGTATTCTTAATTATATATTTATGAGGTGAAAAAATGGTAGTTTTAAGAAATGTAATTTCACAAATAATTAATGATTTTAAAAGTTATTATAATAATTTAACGGATGAAACGAAGTTAATTTTTTATATAATTGTTATTTTAGTTTTTATTGCGTTATTATTAATCCTTATTATTTTAGATCAACGTAGTAAAAGTAATAAAAATGAATCTGCTTCAAAATTAGATAATAACCTTTTATTGAATACGGAAAATTTATCTGAGCAAGATATTGATGTTGAAAATGAAAAAACTCAAAATTTAAAAGAAATAACTGATAAGTTACAAGCAGTAATTGATAATCAAAATATTGATTTTACTGATTTTGAAAAAGAGCAAGAAGAAAATTCAATTATCAGTTATCAAGAATTAAAAAATGCTGTTGGTTCTACTAATAATGAAAATGAACAAGAAAAGTTTGAATTACCTAATTTAATAAAAAAGATTGAGGTAGACGAAATTATTGAACATGAGGAAAAACCAGAAATTGAAACAATGGAAAAATTTAAAAAATCAGAAATCATTTCGCCTATTTTTGGGATTCAAAATGAACCAAATAACATTGAATACAAATATAGAAAACCAATTAAAGAAAAAGTTAAAAAAGAAGAGGAAATAGAAATGTTATTTCCGGATGAACAAGTGGGATTAAAACCGAATATAAATGAAGATGACAACAAAATTAATGAAGAACATTTTTTAAATGAATTAAAAAAGTTGCGCAATGATTTAAATTAAACCCTCTAGTAGGGTTTAATTTTTTGGAGGGATATTATGAAAGCAGCATTTTATACTCTTGGATGTAAAGTTAATATATATGAAACAGAGTATGTTATTAATCAATTTCAAAAAAAAGGATATAAAATAGTAAATTTTAATAAAAAAGCTGATATTTATATTATTAATACGTGTTGTGTTACTAATATTAGTGAAAGTAAAAGTAGAAAAGTAATTAGACAAGCGATTAGACGTAATCCACAAGCTATAATTGTAGTAATGGGTTGTTATTCACAACTAAAAAGTAATGAGATAGAACAAATAAATGGTGTTGATATTATTATTGGAACTAAGGATAAAAGTAAAATATTAGATTATGTAGAACAAAAAAATAAACTAACTAAAATTTACAATCTAAGTAATGTGCCATTTGAAGATATGGAAATAGATCAATTTATAACTAAAACCCGAGCTTTTGTAAAGATTCAAGATGGTTGTGATAGTTACTGTGCATATTGTATTATTCCTTTTACTAGGGGACCAATTCGTTCGAAAAGAAAAGAAATAGTTTTAAAAGAAGTTAAAAAACTAGTTAATAATGGTTATTTAGAAATAGTTTTAACAGGCATTCATACTGGAAAATATGGCTTGGATTTTACTAATTATCGTTTAAGTAATTTATTAAAAGATTTAACCAAAATAAAAGAACTTAAACGAATTAGAATATCTTCAATTGAAGTAACTGAAATCGATGATGAATTACTTGCTATTTTAAAGAATGAAAAAGTAATTGCTGATCATTTACATATTCCATTACAATCAGGTAGTGATAATCTTTTAAAGACTATGAATCGTCCTTATAATACTCAATACTTCTTTGATAAAATAGATAAAATTAGAACTATTAGATCTGATATTGCCATTACTACTGATGTTATTGTTGGCTTTCCAGGCGAAACTAATCAAGATTTTTTAGATACAATAAAATTTATTAAAAAAGTTAATTTTAGTGGTTTACATGTTTTTCCTTATTCAAAAAAAGACGGAACTAAAGCAGCCTTAATGTTAAATCAAATTGATTCTGAAACTAAGAAAAAAAGAGTGAAGCAATTAATTGAAGTGGGTAAAGAATTGGAACTTAATTATATGAATAAATTTATTAATAAAACGGTTGATGTTATTATTGAAACTAGTAAAGATAATTATTTAATTGGGCATTCATCTAACTATTTACAAGTTAAAGTAATAGGACCCAAAAATGAAATTAACCAATTAATTAAGATTAAAATTAATAAAATTGAGTATCCTTATTGTATAGGCACTAAACACTAATTATACAAAAAAACGTGTAAAGCACTTGACAAAAACCAAAAATTATGATAATATTTAATAACCTTAAGAAATAAGGGGATATTACATAATAAGGGGGTTGTATTATGAAGAGTTATATTTTTGAATACCTTAATGAAAATCAATTTAACAAGTTGGAAAAGTCAGTTAAAAAATATAATATGGGGGCTTATAAGAAATTGATTTTTGAATATTTTCCATCTATTAAAAATGGTAAATTTTTAGGAAAAGTGATTTCAGTTAATAGCAGGGAAAATATTGAATCTTATGAGTTAAAGTTACCAACTGATGAAATGTTTGCTAAAGTTCATGGTGATATGGTTTTATATTATGATGTTTATAAAGAAAAACGAATCATTTTATTAAAAACAATTGCACCAGAAGACATTTTATCAGAAGGTCATAAATCAGAATTATCAGCATATAAAGGTGTTATGATTTCAAAAACTAATGCTGATAGAGATATGTTTAAGATTGATTTATTAAGAATGTTAAAGAGATAATTAATTTTATCTCTTTTTTAGTAAAGTATAAAAACTATATAAATAATATTGATAAATAAAACATAATATGATATTATATAAAAGCAATGGACCCTTAGCTCAGTTGGTTAGAGCATCCGGCTCATAACCGGGCGGTCGCAGGTTCGAGTCCTGCAGGGTCCACCATTTATTTTGCGGGTGTGGCGGAATTGGCAGACGCACTAGACTTAGGATCTAGCGGAGTAATCCATGGGGGTTCAAGTCCCTCTACCCGCACCAAAGTTTAAAATATTAATTCTTTTGCGGTTATGATGAAATCAACTATTAGTAGTTGATTTTTTGTTGTATAAGTAGATAAGTTGTAAAATTAAAAATGATAAAAGAAGAACTAAATAAGACGATATATTAAAATAATAACAAAGATAGATAGTAAAATGAAACCACGAAAAATAAAAAACATATAGTTTTTGACATAGATGGGTCAATAGACTCTATTGGAATTAAGGGCTTTTTTTATATTTGCCATATTATGAAAACTATGTTATACTAAAAAAGTACTTCCGAATAGTACAATTATTATTGTATAGAAGAGGTATAATTGTAAAGGAGGAAGAATATGAATCAAGGTACAGTTAAATTTTTTAACAGTGCAAAAGGTTTTGGTTTTATTAAAAATGATGAAACTGATGATGAAATTTTTGTGCATATTTCTGCATTAAACGATGGACTTAAAGAACTTAATGAAGGACAAAAAGTTACTTATGAAGTTGAAAAAGATCCAAGAAGTAATAAAGATAGAGCAGTAAACGTATCAGTTAATTAATCAAAACATTAGACTAGGGTAACCTAGTCTTTTTTTATTTTTTTAATAAAAAACATTGTATACCAAACATACGCTTGATATAATATAATCGAAAGAAAGATGTTAATATTGTTGGTAATGTAGTAAAAAGAGTTAGAAATAAGTGTTGTTTTCAGCCAAAATTATATAGAATTAACTACTAATAAAGAAAAGATTGAAATCAAATAATTTTTTTGTTATAATATTGAATCAAATGAAGGGAGTTTTGTATGAAAAAAGAGTATAATGCAAATGATTTATATGTTGGGAAAATTATGATTGTAATTAATGATGATTTTGATTTAATGGTATCTACAACTGAATTAAAGTATATTTTTGAACGAGTAAGAAGCATAATTAATAAAGGAAGGGAATTATATGAAGAAATTGCAACAGGAGTTAAAATGGAAACTGAAGCTGTTCAACATAAAAATGGTGCTTGTGCGATGACAATGAATTATCCATATATTGTTGAACTTGAGCCATTTATAAATTACTTTCCATATAATAGAGATCAAAAAGTAACTGGTAAAAGTATGCTCTAAGACAAAATGCAATTAATTTTGATAAAGAATTAATTAAGCGAGCAAAGAAGAATAATAATACTGAATATAATGAAGAACCAATAAATAAAACTAAAAAAATGTAAAAACTTACATTTTAAAAAAAATAAGAAGGAGATTATATGTTAAAGTAATTAAAAATTTTCCTCCAGCTTTAATAATTAATACAAATAATTATATGGGAATTTATTTAAATAATGGTATTAATGAGGAAGTGAAAGTAGTAGCAGTAAGTGGTACTGATCCATCATTATTTCGTTTAGTTATGAAACAAGAAGCAATTAATCTTGATGAATGTGTTAAATTTAATTTTTTTGCCATAAAAACAATTAAAATAATTCATAAAAAATTTAAGATCCGCAATCATTTAAGTGGCAATTATTATTTTGGTGATGTTATTCCGTATAAACAAATGCGAAAAAAAGATAAAACAGGTAATGTAATAGAAGATTTTTGTAATGATGATGAATATTTAGTTTGTGGGGTTATACATCCTTTGTCTGGTACTATTTCAAAAGTATATCCAAATGATGAAATTTTAGATCAAAATTTAATCAAGCATGAAGTTAAAGAAAAAGTCAAAGTAAGATAATTAATAATAACTATAAATACCATGTTTATCATTATGGGTATCATAAAATGGATATTCTAATTCAATTGGGTAATAAGTTAATAACCAAAAAATAAGAAAAGTAAGGGGAATTAATACTAATGAATAGTAGTTTAAGGTTTTTAAATTTTGTTTAAAATTAAAAATTATATAAGCTATTATTTGAGCTATAATAATAGTTATAAGATAAATAAGTAAAGTTAATATTAAGTTATGTCCCCATATTAAATATATAGGTGTATATACTAACAAAAAAATAATAACATTTGCTATTGCACCTATATATATAGCGCTTATTTTATTTTTTATTTTTATATTATATTTATTAATAAGGAAGTGATTTATTAAGCCCCAAATAATAGTGGTTGTGTAAATCATTTTTTGATGTTCCCAAACACTTTCATTAACAGGAAAAAAGATAGCAGTAACGGCATTAGGGAACCATTCATATAAATTATGAGTAATGAAACTAAAACCAAAAATAAAAGCAATATCTAATATTGTTAACCTTTTTAAATTCATAATTATTTCCTTTCTTATAATAATATTATATATTTTTAGTATAAATATATTAAAAAATAAAGAAAATATGTAAAATTAATTTACATATTAGTATTTTAAAAGGATTATTTATTATATAATTGTTTTAGTTATGAACCTCAATATGTGTAAGTCATATAATAGATTGGGTGATAGCATGAAAATAAAAGATACTGAAATTCATTATCTTCAGTATGGTTTAGAAACAGGTAAGGATATTGTTTTATTACATGGTTGGAATCAAAATATAGAAATGATGGATCCGATTGGGGAGCATTTAAAAAAAGATTTTCGAATTACCTTAATAGATTTACCTGGTTTTGGCAAAAGCCCAGAACCACCAACGGGATGGATTATGACTGATTATTATGAAGTTGTAGTAGAATTGTTAAAAAAACTAAAAATAAAAAAACCAATTATGATTGGTCATTCTTTTGGAGGTCGCATTGCAATTATGTATGCTGCAGAGCAACCAACTTATAAATTAGTCCTTTTTGGGGCTCCCTTTCGTCCACAAAATAATAAAAAAATATCTTATAAAGTTAAAATATATAAAATGTTAAAAAAAGTACCAATTTTAAAAAATTATGAAGATTATTTTAAATCAAAAATTGGATCACGTGATTATCGTAATGCCACACCAGAAATGAGACGAATCTTAGTAAATGTTATTAATACTGATTTAACAAATTATTTAAGTCAAATAAAATGTCCAACTTTATTAATTTGGGGTTCTGAAGATAATGAAGTATTAGTTACGGAAGCTAAGTATTTAGAAACAGCAATTGATAATTGTGGTTTAGTTGTTTATGAAGGTTGTGGTCATTATGCATATCTCGAACGAATTAAACAAACGATTAATGTATTAAATGAATTTTTTAAAAATGATAAGGAAGTGTAATAATGGATTATTTTATTTTATCTTTATTCCCATGGTTTTTATATACTGCGATTAGAACTAGAAAAGCATTACATATGTTGCAACAAAATTTATATAATCGAAATCAAAGATATATTAAATGGTTAATGAATAATGTAAATAAATATATAAGTATTTATGATCTTATTCCTTTTTTGGTAATTATACTTAGTATTTATACTTCTTACAATATTACTTTAATTAGTTTTAGTATTATTTATTTTATTATCTTTATAATTAGTTATCGTAAATTAAAAGGGGAACAATATAAAAAACCATTAGTAGTAACACCAAGAATTAAAAGATTAATTATTACTTTAATTTTACTTTATAGTTTACCATTTTATAGTATTTTACTAGAACCTGATGATCTTATTTTCAATTATAGTTATTTAATTATTTTAAGTTTTTTACAATATTTTATGATGTTATTAGCCGTTATAATTAATAAACCAATTGAAAAATGTGTTTATTATTACTTTCGGGGGAAAGCAACTAAAAAATTAAAACAAATGTTTAGTTTAATTGTAATTGGCGTTACTGGTAGTTATGGTAAAACTAGTAGTAAAAATATATTAAGTGAAATCTTAAATATTAAATATAATGCTTTCGCATCACCAAGAAATCTTAATACACCATATGGTTTAATGAATACAATTAATGATTATATGGACAAGTTTACGGAGATTTTTATTGCCGAAATGGGAGCTTATAAAGTAGGTGAAATAAAAGAATTATGTGATTTAGTTAAACCGAAGTATGGAATTTTAACTAGAATTGGGGAAGCTCATTTAGAAAGTTTTGGTTCCCAAGAAAATATTATTAAGACGAAATTTGAATTAGTTGAAAATTTACCAAAGGATGGGTTAGCAGTTTTAAATGGTGATGATGCTTTTCAATTAGATTACAAAATTAAAAATAAATGTAATACTATTTGGATTGGAATTGATAATAAAGATGTTGATGTTAAAGCAACTAATATTGAAATATCAAGTAAAGGAACTAGTTTTGAAGTAATATTTAAAGGCGATAAACAAAAATATAAGTTTGAAACAAAATTGTTGGGTTATGCTAATATATATAACATATTAGCAGGAATTGCTTTAGGAAACGAATTAGGTATTAGTAAAGAACAATTAATTAAAGCGGTGCGTTTAATTAAACCAATTGAACATCGATTAGAATTAAAAAATATGGGTAATATTTATATTATTGATGATGCTTATAATTCTAATCCTGTAGGGGCAGAAATGGCGGTAAATGTCTTAGGGATGATGCCAGGTAAAAGAATTATTGTAACACCAGGAATGATTGAATTAGGACCTAAACAATATGAATATAATAAACAGTTTGGTAAACAAATGGCATCTGTTTGTGATATAGTTATCTTAATTGGGGAAGAACAAACGAAACCAATTCAAGATGGTTTAAAAGAAGAAAATTATAATAAAGATAAAATTTATGTATTAAATGATATTAAAAAAGCATTTGATATAATAAATACGATAAAAGAAAAAGACACTTATGTCTTATTAGAAAATGATTTACCAGATATTTTTAGTGAGGAGTGAGAATATGAAAATGCGAATTGGGGTTATTTTCGGTTGTCAAACAGTAGAACATGAAGTGAGTGTTATTTCAGCAGTACAAGCAATGTTTAATATGAATAAGGATAAATATGAGGTTATTCCTATTTATATTTCAAAAGAAAAAGAATGGTATACGGGAGATTTATTAAAGGATATTGCTAATTATAAAGATTTAGATAATTTAAAACGATATGCAAAAAAGGTTGTTTTATACAATAAAGATGGTCGTTTTGTATTACAAAATAAAAAAGGTTTAAAAACTATTATTGATGAAATTGATATTGCCTTTCCAATTGTTCATGGAGTACAGGCAGAAGATGGAACTGTTCAAGGTTATTTAGACATGATTGGTATTCCTTATGTAGGTAGTGATTTATATGCTGGGGTAGTAGGACAAGATAAAGTATTTATGAAACAAATATTTACGGCTTGTGATATTCCTATTCCTAAGTATTTATGGTTTTTTGATAGTGAATATTATGAAGATAAAGAGGAAATTATTAAACGCATTAAAGAGTTAGAATTCCCAGTTATTATTAAACCTGCTAAATTAGGTAGTAGTGTTGGTATTAATCGGGTCAATAAAATTAAAGATTTAGAAGATGCGATTGAAGATAGTATGGGTTATGATAATAAGATTGTAGTAGAAGAAGTAATTACTGATTTAATTGAAGTTAATTGTAGTGTTCTTGGTAATTATGAATATCAAGAATTAAGTGCGATTGAAGAAGTAATGAGTACAGAAGAATTTTTATCTTATAGCGATAAATATATAGGTGGTGCAAAGGGAACTAAATCAAAAGGAATGGCTTCTACTAATCGGATTATTCCTGCTCGTATAGATGAAAAATTAACTAAAGAAGTAAAAAGTTTAGCGAAGAAGGTATTTAAAATATTAAATGCTAGTGGAGTTACTAGAATTGACTTTTTAATTGATAAAAAGAAAAATAAAGTTTATGTTAATGAAATTAATTCAATACCTGGTTCTTTAGCTTTCTATTTATGGGAGCCAATTGGTAAAGGATATAAGAAATTACTAGATGAATTAATCACCTTAACAATAAGAAGTTATAAAAATAAAAATAAAAAAATATATTCCTTTGCAACTAATATTTTACAAAACCCAACTAACTTAAAAGGTGGTAAAGGAAAATTCAGTAAACTAAATTAAAAGAAACGATTTATTCAATCGTTTCTTCTTTTTTTATTGGATAAGTAAAATCTTTACTATATTTTAATATTTTTCCCATTACCCGTTCTTTTTCAGTTCCTTCTAAAATAGTAGGTTGATAATCATTAACATATGTTTTTGAAGATACAGAAACAGGAGTTATAATTGGTTCCTCACTAATCAATTTACCATCTTCAAAGGTAAAACGATGTTGATAAATCATAGAATCTTTATCTTTCGGATTTTTATTTCCCCCAAAAACAAAGTTTGCTAATGAATATACAATATATGAATCTTTATACTCTTGAATTCCTTGTAAAACATGAGGATGATGCCCAATTACTAAATCAACTCCTTGATCAATTGCATATGTACCTAAACCTTCTTGAGTAGCATTAAATTTTAAAGCTCGTTCAATCCCCCAATGAAAAGTAATAATTTTTATATCAACTTCATTTTCATTAAAGTATTTTACCATTTCATCAACTCGAGCATATTTATCTTCATTTTTATCAGAATAAGTAAGACCACCAAAGCCAATTTTAATCCCTTTTACTTCTTTAATTAACATAAGATCGCGACCGTAATAACTAACATTACTATTATCTAAAGTATCAATTGTATCCTGATAACCTTTTTCTAAATAATCATAAGTATGATTATTAGCTAAATTAACAACTTCAACACTACCAGCTTCTAAGATATTAACATATGATGGATCACCTTTAAAACGAAATTACTTTACTGCTTTCTTTGTAGCAGTAGTAAAAGTGGTTTCTAAATTAGCAATGGTTAAATCATCATTACTTAAAATATCATGTACACCTCTAAAGAAATAACTATAGTCACCATTATTATAATTGTTATCAAATACTTCATTAAAAGTACGTACATAACCAAAATTATCATCACTACCAATCGTACAATCTCCAACAAAACTTAAAAGAAGATCAGTAATAACAGGTTGAATTTCTTCAATTGGTGTTGGATTAGGTTGATTAATATAATCATCCTCATTATTTTTTAAGAAGTAATTATTTAAAGATTTAGTACCAAAAAAAGTAGTAATTAATAAGGTTAAGCTAATACTCATAACATATAGAGAACGATTTCTTTTTTTCTTCATATATTTCCCTCCGTGCCAATATTATAGCATAATTCTACTTTTTTTGGTAAAAATTTATAATTAATATTAAATTAAAAAGGTTGTAAAAACTTAAATAGTATTGTAAAATAATAATGTCTGTGGACGATTAGCTCAGTTGGTTAGAGTGCTACCTTGACGTGGTAGAGGTCGTAGGTTCGAGTCCTACATCGTTCACCATATATCTGTCTCGTTAGCTCAGCAGGTAGAGCAACTGACTCTTAATCAGTGGGTCGTGGGTTCGATTCCCTCACGGGACACCAATGAATATAAAGGATTGCAGAAATGCAATTTTTTTAGTGGGGAAATTGAGAAAAAAACCGGCAAATCGCCGGCATTAACACTTAAAAAATGATATAATTATTATGTTAAATTTTTTGAAAGAGGTTGTTAATATGATAGACTTTGGTTATGAAATATGGAAAGAAACTTGTGAGGAAGTTTTAGAGTATGCTAAAACACATGGGAAGTATTATATTCAGTTATATCCATTTTTAAATAGGCTTGAGGAGCTATCAAACAAATAACAATTTTATTTAAAAATTGATATAAAGGAATTTTTTAAAAATATAAATTTACTTAAAAAGAAAATATAATTACTTTCTAAGAGGTGCGCCAGAATTAAAGGGAATATGACACTTTTCAATGAAATTAAATAATCAAAAGGTTACGCTCCAAAACCGCCGATGTGGGTTCAACTCCTACTACCCCTGCCATAAGTAATTACAAGGCTTTCCAAGCATTTGGAAGGTCTTTTTTAATGTCTTGAAATAGAGAAAAGTGGGTTTTAGGTGGGGAAAAGGAAAACAAGTTGAAATATATTCCCATAAAATATGACAATATTCGCTTATTGGTGGTATAATTAGAACAGTTAAGCAATACAGTAGGCCGGTAAGGTTTAATTGATACTGCTTTGTTATTTGGAGGTATACTATGAATAAAAAAGCTAGAATAATACTTATGACTTTATCTATAATAACATTAGTTTTAATTGGGTGGAATATTGAAGGAAATTTTTCGTTTATAACTAATCAATTTTGGTTTGCTGCAGGAGCTGTATTTTTAGTTATTTTAAGTTTGGTAGATCAACCACATTTTTCGAAAGATTCTAATGTTTTTGTTAATGGAACAACTGCCTTTGTTTCTTTGCTGTTGATAACTACAGAAAATAGAGATTTTGTTTTTTGGACATTCTTTGCCATTTCTTTATATCTAATTATTAGTAGTTATTATTTGATGTGGAATAGAAAAGAACCCTTGAGAGATGAAAAAGATATCATTAAATTAGTTTCGAGACTTAATAGATTGATAGGAAAACCAGATGTGATTTTTTCGGCCTTTTTATTATGGGGAGGGATTAAACAATATGGTGCTAGTTCTGGAGAATTCAACGCAATATTATGGTTTTGGATTATTTATACAATATTAAATTACCCTATGATTTCAAATTTTGTAAGTTCGTTTTTTGATAATTTTAATAAAGATAATAACAAAAAACCGTTGGCAAAAATAGTAGCTATTCAATCAGAAAATGTTTATTTAGCCGAATCTCAAACTTTTGATCAAGGTTTGAATATATTTGAAGATATTCTTTTTAAAACTGCCAGTAGCAAAAAAATAAAAGTAGGTAAAATAATTGATAAATATACTCTAAATGATATTATATGTTACAAAATTTTGGAAATAGATGAAATTTCAAACGATATAATTGAATACAAAGAAAATCAAATATATAAAATGGAAGAAGATTTATTATCAGATATTTCTTCTAAAAAATTTGTTGGGATTGTAACCGAGAATAGCGATATTAATAAGTTGAACTTTTTCTATAGTCCTCAATACAATTTAAAAAGTGGGGATCTGGTAAAGTCTTTATAGGAAAAACTCCGGTTTTATACCAAGTAATAAATGGAATCTCCAAAACGAAATCTTATCAAAATAGAAATGAAATTGGTTATATAATTGGAGAGGCTATACAGCTTGGCAAATGGGATTTAGAAAATGAAAGATTCGAGAAATTTGGCTGGACTCCCAAAATGAACACTTCAGTTTTTTTATCTGAAAACATCGATATAGTTGAACATTCTGAAAACGAAATAGAATTAGGAAATATTCCAGATACTAATTACCCAGTTGTCGCAGATGCAGAAACGCTTGTTACTCATCACACGGCTATTCTTGGGATTACTGGGACTGGAAAGTCTGTTTTTACCCGAAATTTAATTAAAACAATATCAAAAGATAATACTAAAACTATTGTTGTAGATTTAACTGGAGAGTATCAGGAAAAAATAAATGGAATAGTTGAAATTGTTTCTTCGACGAATGCGACTCAAATTTTTGACAGTATATCAAAAATATATGGAGAAAATGCGAAGTTTGCTAACCAAAGAGATCAATTCATTATAACATCAAATGAAGAAACTATTTCTAATTTACTTTATAAAGAAATAAAAGCATTTGTTGATTCGCAAAATTATATTGGCTTATTTAATATTCCAGACATTACAAATAGTGATAATATACTTGAGTATACAAAATATTTTTTTAAGATATTATTTAAGTATGCCAAAGAAAATGTGAGTAATAATAAAATATGTGTAGTTTTAGAGGAGGCCCATACTCTTGTTCCTGAATATAATTCTATGGGAGTGGCAGATAATTCATCGAAGGCAACTGTTAATACAATAGCACAAATTGCTTTACAAGGGAGAAAGTATAACGTTGGTTTTATTGTTGTTGCTCAAAGAACTGCTAATGTATCAAAAACAGTTTTGACTCAGTGTAATTCTATTATTTCTTTTCAGGAATTAGATAAAACAAGTAATGATTTTCTTTCAAGTTATTTGGGAGGAGAATATTTAGATGCACTTAAAAATTTAAAACCAAGAACAGCTATTGCTGTTGGAAAGGCTTTTAAATCAGTGGTGCCTATGATTTTTGAAGTGCCAATTATAAACGAATAGGATGCTGAATAGATTAATTCAATATAGTATCTAATTTCCCAACTGCTTCTTTCTCGGAAGTTTCAAATACATGTGAATATATATCACGAGTTGTGGCAGAAGAACTATGCCCAACTCTTTTACTAATAACTTGAGTATGAACTCCTGCGGCTATTAATAGAGATACTGATGTATGTCTAAGTCCATGAAAGGGGGGGGATCAGCTAAGTTATTTTTTTGATGACAAAGTATTTGAAAATATAGATAGTCAATTATAAGCAGTATTAGGGGATAATATCGCTTTTTTATTAGTTTGAAAAGTATCAATTATATAACGACATTTCGCTAATGTTTGTGATATAATTACTTATAGAGAAGTATTATTGGAGGTAGTATAATGAATAATAAAAAAGAACAAGAAAGAGCACAATTACATAGTACTATTTGGAAAATAGCGAATGACCTAAGAGGTTCAGTAGATGGATGGGATTTCAAACAGTATGTTTTAGGTATGCTTTTTTATAGATTTATATCTGAAAACTTAACAAATTATATAAATCATGAAGAACAAAAAACAGGCAATAATGATTTTGACTATGCAAAGCTAAGTGATAAAGAAGCAGAATTAGGTAGAAAAGAAACAGTTGAAGAAAAAGGATTTTACATACTTCCAAGTGAACTTTTTGAAAATGTTAGAAAAAAAGCTAAGAATGATAACGATTTGAATATTACGTTAGATACTATATTTAACAATATTGAAAATTCTGCAAAAGGTACAGCATCTGAAGATGATGTTAAAGGGTTATTTGATGACTTAGATGTTAATAATAAAAAATTAGGTAATACAGTTGTTGAAAGAAATTCAAACTTAGTTAAGCTTTTAGACTCTATAGGAGAGCTTAAAATAGGAGAATATAAAGATAATACTATTGATGCCTTTGGAGATGCTTATGAGTATTTAATGACCATGTATGCTTCAAATGCGGGTAAATCAGGAGGAGAGTTTTTTACACCCCAAGAAGTAGGAGAACTACTTGCTAAAATAACTTTAATTGGTAAAAGTGAAATTAATAAAGTTTATGACCCTGCTTGTGGATCAGGATCGTTGCTTTTAAAATTTGCTAAAGTATTAGGTAAAACTAATATTAAACAAGGTTTTTATGGTCAAGAAAAGAACTTAACAACATTTAACCTTTGTAGAATAAATATGTTTTTACATGATATTAACTATAACAACTTTGATATAGCACATGGAGATACATTAATTAATCCTAAACACTGGAATGATGAACCGTTTGACGCAATAGTATCTAATCCGCCTTATTCAATTAAATGGGCAGGAAAAAACGATCCAATATTAATTAACGATCCAAGATTTGCTCCTGCAGGAGTACTTGCACCACCTTCAAAAGCAGATCTTGCTTTTACTATGCATATGCTTTCTTGGTTATCTCAAAAAGGAACTGCAGCTATAGTTGAATTCCCTGGAGTTCTTTATAGAGGCGGAGCAGAACAAAAAATAAGAAAATACTTAATAGATAATAACTTTGTTGATACTATCATCCAATTACCAAGTGATCTATTCTTTGGAACAAGCATAGCTACTTGTATTATCGTTTTAAAGAAAAGTAAAGCTGATAATAATATTTTATTTGTGGATGCATCAGAAGAATTTACAAGAGGATCAAATAAAAATAAATTAACTGATGATAATATTGAATCTATTTTAAATTTGTTAAAAGAAAGAAAAGATTCTAATAAGAAAGCTGTTCTTATTTCAAACGATGAAGTAAAAGAAAATGATTGTAACTTATCAGTTAATACTTATCTAAAAACAGAAAATGAAGTAGATGCTATTGATATAGTTGAACACAATAAAAAAATAGAAGAAATAGTAAAAAAACAATCCAATATTAGAACTGAATTGGATGTTATTATTGCTGAAATAGAGGGTGGCAATAATGAGTAAGATCGATGAATTAATAAAACAATATTGTCCTAATGGAGTGGAGTATAAAAAGTTATATGAAGTAACTATTTGGGATAAAAAATTCAATGGTACAACAAAAAAAATGCAACCTAATACTGTAGAATTTAATCATGTATCCGCTAAATTACTTAAGGACCTTTATGATGCTACAGGAGATATTAAACTCCTATCAACTGGTAATTTTGATGGCTTTACAACAACTGAAAAAGCTAGTGAATTTATTAACAAAGGCGAAGTTTTGACAATACCAAGTGGAGGAAGTGCAAACTTAAAATATTACAACGGTAAGTTTGTTGATAGTGGGAATATTTTAGCCACATCTTTAGATAGCAATTTATACAATTTAAAATATATTTGGTATTTTTTAAATAATATAAATGGAGAAATACAAAATCTTTTTAGAGGGTCATCTGTTCAGCATCCGGATATGGTGTCCATTTTAAATATAAGAATCCCAATACCACCATTGCCAGTTCAAGAAGAAATAGTAAAGATATTAGATAAGTTTGTAGAGCTAGAGGCGGAGCTAGAGGCGGAGCTAGAGGCGGAGCTAGAGGCGAGAAAAGTACAATACGAGTTTTATCGTGGGGAATTATTTAATAATGAAAATATACAAACTTTTAAATTGAAGGATTTATTTAATATAAAAAATGGTTTCACCCCATCAAAAAGAAACGCTTCATTTTGGTCTAATGGAATAATCCCTTGGTTTAGAATGGAAGATGTTAGAAAAAATGGTGGAATTTTAAATGATGCTATTCAATATGTGACTGAAGAGGCTACAAAAGGCAATATATTTCCTGCCAACTCTATAATAGTTTCAACTTCTGCAACTATAGGGGAACATGCACTAATAACAGTTCCATTCTTAGCAAATCAAAGATTTACATGTATGATGTTGAAAAAGAAATTTGAAAAAAACATTAATATGAAATATATCTATTACTATTGTTTTAGACTTGGTGAATACTGTAAAAAAAATGTTCAACAAGGCAATTTTAACTCGGTTAGTGTGAATGTATTTAAAAATTTTGAATTTAATATCCCTTCTGTTAAAGAGCAACAACGTATTGTATCGATATTAGATAAGTTTGATAAATTAATCAATGATATAAGTGAAGGATTACCTGCTGAAATAGAAGCTAGAAGAAAGCAATATGAATACTATAGAAATAAATTATTATCATTTGAGGAATTAAATTGTGAATGTTAAAGATAATTTTCAAATATTAAATAAATCTGTAAATGAATTTAAAGAACTCTATAACGAATATAAAAAACAAAATAAGATTGATGAATTAGAAGTTTATGAGAAAATTAATTATATTCCTTCAAATTTTGGAATATTTTGGGGAGAATTACCTTTGGATACAGATAAAAGACATAAGATTCAAAACACTGAAAAATATAATTGTTATAATAAGAGTTTAAAAAAGAAAAATATAATTGAAACATTAGATTTATTAATTAATCTTATTTCTGAAAAAGTGAAGGAGTTAAGTATATGAGTAAAGTAAATATTATATCTGAGAATCCTAATTCAACAGTAGTAACAGAATATAAAGAAGTAAGTAATAAAAGTACTTCTTTTCAAAGTGAAGAGCAGTTAGAGAAAGAATTTATAAAAACATTACAAGAACAGTCTTATGAGTATTTAACTATTCATAATGAAGAAGATTTAATTTTAAATTTAAGAAAACAATTAGAAAAATTAAATAAGTATTCTTTTACTGATAATGAATGGGATTATTTTTTTAAAACTGTTTTGACTAATAGTAATAGCGGTATTTTAGAAAAGACTAAAATGATTCAAGAGGATTATATACATCCTCTTACTTTAGATGATGGTTCAAAGAAAAATATTTATTTAATTGATAAAGATAATATTCATAATAATTATTTACAAGTTATCAATCAATATGAAACTACTGATGGTAATCATGAAAACAGATACGATGTTACTATTTTAGTTAATGGACTTCCTTTAATTCATGTTGAGCTTAAAAGAAGAGGCGTAGATATTAAAGAAGCCTTTAATCAAATTTATAGATATCAAAGAGATTCTTTCTGGGCTTCAAGTGGTTTATATGAATATATTCAAATATTTGTTATTAGTAATGGTACTTATACTAAGTATTATTCAAATACAACAAGAGACTTACATTTAAAGACTACTACTAAAAAGACTTCAAATACATTTGAGTTTACTTCATACTGGGCTGATCAAACTAATAAACCAATAATAGATTTAATAGACTTTACTAAAACATTTTTTGCTAAGCATAGTATATTAAATGTATTAACTAAGTATTGTGTTTTTACAAGTGAAGAAACTTTACTTGTAATGAGGCCTTATCAAATAGTAGCTACTGAAAAGATAATTAATAAAATCAATATAGCTCATAATTATAAATATTATGGTAGTTCTAAATCAGGTGGATATGTATGGCACACAACCGGAAGTGGTAAAACATTAACATCTTTTAAAACTGCTATTACTGCAACTAATTTAGATTTTATAGATAAAGTAATATTTGTAGTAGATAGAAAAGACTTAGACTATCAAACTATGAAAGAGTATGATAAATTTAAAAAAGGTGCTGCTAACTCTAATACAAGTACTAAAGTATTAGAATCACAATTAAATAGTGTTGATGACAAAATTATTATTACAACTATTCAAAAGTTAGATACTTTTATAAAGAAAAATAAAGCAAATAATATTTATGATAAAGAAGTGGTTTTAATATTTGATGAGTGTCACAGATCTCAATTTGGAGATATGCATAAAAGAATTATTGAAAAGTTCAAAAAATATTATATATTTGGGTTTACTGGAACTCCGATTTTTGCTGTTAATAGTGCAAGTACAAAAACTGAAATAAAAACAACAGAACAATTATTTGGGGATAAGTTACATACTTATACAATTGTTAATGCAATCAATGATAAGAACGTTCTTCCTTTTAGAGTAGAATTCATTCAAAAGGTAGATATAAAAAATACTATTAATGATCAAAAGGTTAGAGCTATTGATACGGAAAGAACTTTCTTGCAACCTGAAAGAATCAATTTGGTAGCTGAATATATCATTGATCACTTTCCGATTAAAACTAAAACAAATGAATCATATGTATTTAATAGCTTAGACAATGTAGTCGCTGTTGCTAAAAGTAATAAAGCTAAAGAAATTAAACAAAAAAGAAATATCAATGGATTTAACTCTATTTTCGCAGTAGCATCTATTGATATGGCTAAAGCTTATTATGAAGCTTTTAAGAGCAACGTTAACCATAACCTAAAAATAGCTCTTATATATTCTTATGGCGTTAATGATGAAGTATTAGATGGTATGTATGATGAAAACAATGAGTCTACTGAAAATCTAAGTAAAAGCGATAGAGATTATTTAGATAGTGCTATTAGTGATTATAATAAAATGTTTGAAACTAATTATGATACATCAAGTGAAAAGTTCCAAAACTATTATAAAGATGTATCGCTTAGAATGAAAAATAGAGAAATAGATATTTTAATTGTGGCCAACATGTTTTTAACAGGGTTTGATGCTACAACACTAAACACTTTATGGGTAGATAAAAATTTAAGATACCATGGTTTAATTCAAGCTTTTTCAAGAACTAATAGAATCCTTAATTCTGTTAAAACATACGGTAATATTGTTTGCTTTAGAAACTTAGAAAAACAATTAGAAGAATCATTAGCTTTATTTGGAGATAGCGAAGCATCGAGTATTGTATTGTTAAAAACTTATGAAGAGTACTACAATGGATATGACGACGGTAAAACGCGTTTTAAGGGCTATAAGAACCTTGTTGAGCAATTGACATCCAAATACCCAATTGGTACTGTTATCGAGGGAGAAACGGCGCAAAAAGACTTCATAAAGCTATATGGAGCAATCTTAAAAGTTATTAATATATTAAATTCGTTTGATCAATTTGAAAATGATAAATTATTATCAGATCGTGATACTCAAGATTATCATTCAACATACATAGATTTATATAACCAATTTAGAAAAGTAGATGATGCTGATAAGGTTAATATAAATGATGATATTGTCTTTGAAATGGAATTAATAAAACAAATAGAAGTTAATATTGATTACATTTTAGGTTTAATACAGAAGTTCCATGATACAAACTGTGAAGATAAAGAGATATTAGTAACAATCAATAAAGCTATCAATTCAAGTGTTGAGTTAAGAAATAAAAAAGACTTAATCGAGAAGTTTATTGAATCAATAAATGCAAGTTCAAATGTATATGAGGATTTTACAAGTTTTATTAACGGTAAGAAAAAAGAAGAACTTGATAGAATTATTGAAGAAGAAAACTTAGATAAAGATTCAACATATTCATTTATTAAAAAAGCATTTGAAAATGGTTCTGTTGAAACAACTGGAACATCTATATCAAATGTATTACCTCCAATATCAAGATTTGATGCTGATAATACAAGATTAAACAAGAAGAAAAAAGTTATTGATAGATTTGTAGAATACTTTAATAGGTTCTTTAATATATCAAATGATAGGTTTTAAAATATATAGAACGGTGAGGTGCTGATGTGGAATATAATATTTATTGTGATGAAACTTGTCATATTCAAAACGAGGATTCAGATTATATGATTATTGGATCTATTTATTGTCCAAAAGCAAAAGTTCAAGAAATATCTCAATATATTAAAAAACTAAAAAATAAATATAAAATTGGCGATAAAAGTGAAATTAAATGGACAAAGGTGTCTAATAATAAAATAGAATTCTATACGGATCTAATAAATTATTTTTTTATAGAAGATGACTTGTCTTTTAGAGCAATAGTATGTGACAAGACAGAATTAGACCATAAAAAATATAATCAAACTCACGATGAATGGTATCACAAAATGTATTATGATATGCTTAAGTATATATTTTCTCCTAACAATACATATAACATATATGGAGATATTAAAGACAATAATTCTTATAAAAACTTCCAAAAAACTTTAAACTTTCTCAGACTAAACATTGTAGATTCTACTGGAAAAACTATAAAAAAAATGCAACCTATTAATTCTAATGAATCTACAATTTTGCAGATGACAGATTTAATTATTGGTGCATTAGCATATTTTTATAGAGGACTTGAAACTAGCGAAGCCAAACTAAAAGTTGTTGAATTAATCCAAAAACAATTACCATATAGTTTAGGTTCTAGCACTCCTTTTGGTAAACAAAAATTTAATGTATTTATATGGGAGCCTAACTATGACGGACGTAGATAATACATTTTGTGAATTAATTGAATGTGAAGATTATAATAAATATTTAGAATATGAGGAAAGGATATATCAAATTTTCTTAGAAGATTATGTTAAAACGAAAAACACTTTTTTAGGGAAAAGATTAGGAGTACGTAAAGATCCTAAATTAAACAACAAATATAATGGATTTGTTCATTATATTTGTGGGCATGATATGAAATACCCAGATTTCAAAAGATGTGCTAGGATAAAGTGGGGCAAACGGATTGTGGACTTGATATCAGAAGATATTAATAATATTAGAAAATACAATATGAAAATTTACTATAAAGATAAAAGATATCATGTGCTACTTGAATCAGAAAGGTTTTTACTTGTTATTGAGGAAAAAAGAGATTATATGATGTTAGTAACGGGGATATATTTAGATAATAATCATTCTTTAAGAAAAAAACAAAAAGACTACAAACAATTTAAAGTTGATTTATAAAAGGCAAAAACCGCCATGTTAAACATAACGGTTTTTGAACTCCAATTACACTTGGTAACTAAGCTAACTTAATTGTAATACTTTTTTTAATAAAAGTCAACTTTTAGTATTACATTATATATTATGCTATAAAGAATAAAATATATTATAAAGGTGAGCAAATATGAGAGAAGAAAAAAATATTATTGGGATCAAGTTAGATAACGGTAGAGAAACTTATATAGAAAATTGTGATTTTGATTTTCCTGAAATCCCTAATTCAAAAAAATCATTTGATTTTACAAGCGATGTTACTAAAGCAATGAAATTTACTGAAGAAGAAGCTAAAATAGTTGCAAAATATTTAGAAGAAAATCCCCCTTTATTAGTTTCAATAAAAAGACCAGATTAAAACGGCGAAAAAGCGGAAAAAAGCGGAATAAATTAAAATAATGGACAATATCACAAGATATCAAAAAAGCAATTTTCCCCAATGTTTATAACACTTTGAAGCATTTTACGATACTCTGTGATATTGCCCTTTTTAGACTCCAAAACCGCTGATTATTTTAACATAAAATATCAAAAATTTGCAGAGCTTTAGAAACATACTCTAACTCTTAAAAACATAATTATTATTTTAATTAAAAATTAAAAAAAGCCACCATTTTTTGAAATAATGCAAAATAATCTGAGATAAATCAAAATAACCTAATGCCAACAAACCCAATAAATATAACACTTTGTGCCACTTTTGATGAAACAACAAAGCAAAATTCTAGTGAATACTTGGATGATTTCATTAACCAATATGATATTTTATTAAATTTAAATCTTAACAATTTTCTATATAATGATATAATTGTTTACAGAGGTGAAATTAATGAGAGGAGTAGAACTTACTATAGAAATATTGGAGGATTTTGATAATGTAATAGAAAAGTTAGAAAATCAATCCTTTAAATTAATTAGAAAGTACTATATGAAAGACTATTACATGATTCATAAATGTGTAGATTTAAATACTGATAATTATGATATTCTAAAAAAGTGTTTACTAATAAGAGATATAAGAGATGATAATCCTAAAAAGTATTTAATATATAAAAATAAAATATATGATGAAAAAGATAAAATAGTTTCTCAAACTAAAGAAACGGTAAAGATTGATTCTATAGATGATACTAAACGAATGTTAGAGGCAGTTGATTTTGTAGTGCTGTTTGAAGTTGAAAACAATTCCTTTGTATATAAAAATAATGATATAGAAATTGTAGTACAAAATATAACTAATCCAAAAGGATTATATATTGAAATAGAAGCAACTGAAGAAGAATTAATGGAAGATAATGATGAAAAAGTAAAAGCCATATTAAAAAAGAAATTAGATACATTACAATTAAAAACAACGGATGATTATGAAGTGAAAAAGGCTATAATCGCATTAAATATGGTAAAGGAAAAAAAATAAATTAAATAAAATTTGAGTTCTTTTCTTTTATATGATAATATTATTTTTAAGGAGGATAGTTATGAAAAAAATTTTTTTACTTGTTTTAGTTTTTATTTCATTTTTTATTTTAACAGGATGCTCAGGAGAACCAACTGAGAACGATGATGAAGAAACACAAACTGAAGAAACAACTTGGAATGGACCAACATCAGGACCATGGGAGAAATGGGACAGAAGTAATAATGGGGATCAATATTTTAAGTATGATATTGTTTATGGTAATGAAGATAGAACAGGATGGGTTACTATAGATATTAAAGACTTAGAAAATGGTAATTATGAATTTGATGTAGAGTTGACTGTTTATAATTATTATTCTGTTGGAACTTCTCCTACAGGAGAAACAACATATAACAAAACAGCTAATTTCGTTTTAAGTAAAAAAGAAGGATTTTTTGAAGCCACTTATAGTAAAAATGAAATGTCTGGAGCAATATATGAAATAATTGGTAGATTAGATGAACAAGGAGCAATTATAGTTGACTTCAATGAAAATGATATTGTTTGGGAAGAGGGAGAAACTGCACATCACTCCGGGAACAATGTTACAGTTAATACCAAAGAAAAAACAGAAGTATTAGGAATTACAGCATATGAAGTGGAAATGCTTTATTTAGGCAGAGAAGAAGGCCCTAGAAATTATGTCATAAATCCTGATATTAAATATCCATTGAGTATTCATGAAGAATCTGCAGATGGATATGAGGTTTATAAATTTACTTTAGTAGAATACAATGTTAACTAAAAATGTGATAGATAAATCTTCACATTTTTTTCTTAGGTGATTAAATGAATTATAATTTATTTTTATCGTATTGATGGTGATATTATTAGTGAAATTGGAAGAGAACCTTTAGTGCAATCAGAAGAAAAGGGTTAAAAAAAATGGTGAAATCATTTTCTAATTTTTTTAAATATAATCCTTGCTATTATATAATATATGTGTTATAGTTTATACACCTAATGAATTGATTCCTATTTTATAGGAGTCAATTATCTTAAGATATTTAATTATTTATGTCTCTTGAGATATATATAATTTAATTCTAAGATATGTAATTTGTTAGGTTTTTTATTGATTATAACTAATAAGATATAGTGTTTAGATGTATGGAACTAATAAAGTTATGTAATGAGTAGGATCCCTGTTTAATATTAAAATAATATTTATATAATTAGTAAAAAAAAGATAGATATTTATACTATCTTTTTTATTGAAAATAATTTTGATATATAAAAATTAAAAGAAAGGAGTGATATAATGACATTCAAAGAATTAGGTTTATCAGATATAATTTTAAAGGCTTTAATAGAGCTAAATCATAATGAACCAACATTAATTCAAGAATTAGCTATTCCGCATGTTATGCAAAAAAAAGATGTTTTAGGGTGTGCCCAAACTGGGACTGGAAAAACAGCTGCTTTTGTGTTACCAATAATTCAATCTTTAATAATGAACGAAAGAAACACTTATCGTAATATTAAAGTATTAGTATTATCACCAACAAGAGAACTAGCTATTCAAACGAGAGATAATTTTAGAAAATACGGAAAGTATACTAATTTAAAATGTAGTGTTGTTTTAGGTGGTGTTAATCAAAGATCACAAGTAAAGGTATTACAAAAAGGGATTGATATTTTAGTAGCAACACCAGGAAGATTATTAGATTTAATTAATCAGAATATCGTAAAATTAAATTCAGTTAATACTTTAGTATTAGATGAAGCAGATACGATGTTAGATATGGGAT
>Ga0334900_1001075_pt1 | contig 32415 bp, 31 predicted proteins | sample GraSluR3_MG_2_FD_207231 | JGI IMG/M metagenome (GOLD analysis project Ga0334900, IMG submission 207231) | Sludge microbial communities from methane-producing bioreactor in Wageningen University, Netherlands - Granular Sludge_31_08-R3 | ecosystem: Engineered > Bioreactor > Anaerobic >... | reverse complement strand
GTGCTCTGGTCAGTCTCGGTATTGCAGTGTGCTATAAAAAGGCTTTTAATTCGGTCAGTGATTTAGACGACCGCTACGTTTACCCTGATTCCTCCAGGTCTGAACTTTATCGGCAGGCAGCCCTTTTGCGGGAAGCGCTGTATAACGCATTGAACACAGGCAATGTATATTCTGCTGCGGAGGATTTCACAAAGAAAGCCTCGGACTTTAAGGAGAATTGAAAATGCTGATAAATTGTAAAGAAATGCTCGAAAAATCCCGGGGAGCAGTAGCTTCTTTCAACTGCGTCGATTTTGAAATGGCCAGGGCCTGTCTCGAAGCGGGAGAAGAAGCCCGGCGCCCGGTGATTATCGGGATCGCCGTACGCCACTGGAAGGCTCTGGGAGGCCGCCTGTTTATTCCCTCCATTCGTGCCCTGTGTGTTGATGCCGATATTCCTGCCGCTCTCCACCTGGATCATGCGGGTCCGGCTGATCTGGATATTATTGATGAAGCCCTGGATTCAGGGTTTTCCTCTGTGATGATCGATGCATCCAGAAAGCACTTTACGACTAACATCGAAGTTACAAGAGGGATAGTCCAGAGGGCCCGGCTGTTCAATGCTTCTGTCGAGGCTGAGCTTGGTCCAATACTCGGCGACGAAGGCGTCGCGGGACTGGTGAATGCCGAAGGCGCGGTGTATACCGATCCACGGGAAGCAGTGCAGTTCTGTGCGGACACTGGCGTTGATGCCCTGGCTGTTGCGGTGGGAACCGCCCATGGACTCTACACGGCGGAACCGAAAATCCGGCAGGAGCTTATTTCGCAGATTGCAGAAGCAACGGGTGTTCCCCTTGTCCTTCATGGTGCCACGGGAGTGCCGGACGAAGCCATACGTGAAGCAGTGCGCAGGGGTGTGCGAAAGATCAATTACTTCTCCGGTTTGCTTGTTGACGCGATGGATGTTATTCGCAGGGAACGGAACAAGGATGACAACGATTATCTCGGCTACCGTGAGGAGCTGCGTAAAGCCTGGAAGAAACGGGCCCGGTTCCTGATAGATCTATATTCCTATCATTGAATAATGCCGTTAAATCCATCATAATTGCTTTGTGATGAATTACATACAGGAGGTGCAGATGGATACAACCCGTGGTTACGTGCTGTACGAGGAGAATGATCATAAGGTAATATGGCTTGGCTGGGACGAAGATGTATCTTCCGGCGCGATTCAGACTAATCAGTATCTTATTGTCAATTCCGGCAAAGGGATACTTCTTGATCCTGGGGGAGTTCATCTGTTTTCACGGGTTGTCTCCGTTGTCAGCCGTTTTATCAGCCTTGATGATGTGGAATCGATTTTCTTTTCTCACCAGGATCCTGATGTATCCTCAGGGATTGCGCTGTGGCTCGGTGTGACAAAGGCCCAGGTATACATACACGATATCTGGCGTCGTTTTGTGCCTCACTTCGGTCTGGTGGACCAGAGCAGAATTACTCCCCTTGAGGATGAAGGGGGGAGTATAAACATCGGATCGGCCTCCCTTAAACTGGTCCCCGCACATTTTCTACATTCCGCGGCGAACTTTACGCTCTATGATCCCCGTTCAAAAATTCTCTTCTCCGGCGATATAGGGACTGCCGTGTTTCCTGAGGGAAAGGAGTATCCGGAGGTGGAAGATTTTGACGCCCACAGGCGTCTGATGGAACCCTTTCATGTGCGGGCCATGGGCAGTAACCGGGCGGCCGCCGGCTGGATTGACGCGTGCAAGAAGCTCGATGTATCCATTCTTGCTCCTCAGCACGGTGCAATGATGAGGGGAGAACTTGTCACGAAATTCTACGAGTGGTTCGGTAATCTGGATTGCGGAATAGACTATCTCAAGTCCCGAACAGGAGTGTAAGCGGTGGATGATTTTATTAACTCCAAAGCGAACAGAAAGATAGTCCTGGGGTATAACAAATCGGTAATGCTCGGTGAAATAACCGAGAGGTCCATGAAGATTATCACCCAAGATATCGATGCAATCAGGGATTCCCTGGAATCCATTGTTACGACCTTCGAGGAGTTTCGCTCCACGTCTCAGCATGTTTCGGAAAACACCAGCCGGATTGACCAGAAAATGGGTGAAATCATCCACGAAACCCGTCGGCTGGACGGAGAGCTCCAAAGCCGTGTTGATGAAATTGTTGAGGTCCGATCCGTTTCAGGAGAGATGGAGAGTCTCTTTGATGATGTACGCAAACGTACGGAAGCCATAAAATCAATTACCTCCTCTATTCAGGATGTCTCGGAAAAGACCAACGTCCTTGCCATTAATGCCTCCATAGAGGCCGCCAGGGCTGGGGAGTTTGGAAAAGGGTTCCGGGTTATTGCCGGGGAGGTGAGAAATCTGGCAGGGCAGACCGCCCGCTTTACCCGGGAGATTACCGAATCCCTGAACGAGTTTACCAGCTTCATCGGGCAGATGAGCGATTATGTAAAACGCTTTACCGAGGTGCTTGGTAATTTCAGTACCGATATTTCCGAAGTGCGTCACAGCTTCAGCGAAGCCCAGGCGGAGGAGGGAAAGCTTGCGGAGGCCATCAGCGAAATATCCGCGGCACTGGAGCAGGAGAGTTCGGCGCTTGTGGACGGTACCTCGACTTTGGAGAATACTTTCGACTCCCTGAAAGACTCCCAGGTGGTTGTTCATTCACTGGTTTCCACATACAGGGGTCTGAGCAGGCTGATGGATAAGGATCAGTAGCTCTTGAGGCAGCCCTAAACGGTCGAGGCGAAGGGCGATAAACCCTGCCACGTATTTCTGATCACGAAGCTGCTCTAAAAAGATTCCTTGTACAGATTGTCTGTCTTTGACGCCATGATGAAGTCGTTCGTATGGAGTCCTCCGATCTTGTGGGTCCACCAGCTGACATGTACCTTTCCCCATTCCGTGGTGATCCTGGGATGATGATCCTGCTGTTCGGCTAATTGACCAACCCTGTTGGTAAATGAGAGAGCCTGGGAAAAATCGTCAAAAGAGAAGCTGCGGGTGATTCTGGGGCTATCCTGTGCTCGATATAGCTTCCACTGGGGAAGCTGCTCCAGGAATGTTTCTATCTCCTTGTGTGTGAGTGCAGCTTCATCTCCCCTGCACGGTTCACACTGCTGCATATCTAATGTATCCATGTCCTGCCTCCTCGATTGAATAAAATCGTACCTGTGTCAGGTATGTCATTTTTAATATACTAGCAACTGTAAGAGTTCCAAAATGAGAATACGCAGAGCTCTTTCTGCAACCGATCTTGATGGGAGCTTGTGGAATTATCCTGTATTTCATGGGGTTGCTGTGCCACTCACCCGTCGCAGCGATGTCATCGGAAAGCAGCAGAAACTGATTTCCCTTGATCATTACATTTATTATCATTGTTGTAAGGATATGTGCCGTATCGACTGAGGAGTTTTCCATGAACGCCAATATTTCCGACAATCTCAATGAACTCAGCCGTTCAAATAATCCATATCTCCTCCAGCATGCGAATAACCCCGTAGCCTGGCGTATGTGGAGAAAAGAGGCCTGATCTCGACGCTTTCTACATGGACACGGCTTTGAAACTTCACGGATCTGGCGGCTGGCCTCTGACAATATTTGCTACTCCGGAGGGTAGTCCGTTCTTTACCGCAACCTACATTCCTAAGAGGAGCCAGCCAGGACGGGCGGGACTCCTGGATATCCTTCCTGAGACAGAGAGGTTGTGGAAAGAGGTGCGCCTAAGAGTCCTCGCCTCTGCCGGCGCAATCGTCAAAGCCATTGACGGGACTTACAGCGAGTCTTCCTTCCGATCCGGCGACTTTCCGCGCACCCGGCTTGCAGAAACTTTTGGACGTCTCTGCGACGTCTTTGACCCTGTGTGGGGAGGTTTCGGCTTTCACCGTTACGCTACCGACCGGCAGTGGAGGGTTCCCCATTTCGAAAAGATGCTCTACGACCAGGGCCAGCTTATCCTGCTTTTTATCAATGCCTTTGATCTGACCGGCAAGACCGAGTTTGAAAAGACTGCTCGGGAGATAATCGAGTTCTGCTTTAGAGAACTCAGATCCCCTGAAGGGGGCTTCTACTCCGCCCTCGATACCGAGAGCGAGGGTGGGGAGGGAAGCTATTCTCTCTGGAGCCGAAGGGAGTTTGTCGAAATTCTCGAAGGAATGATTGGAGAGGAGAAGGCTGCGACTGTGGCAGACCACTTCGGTTTGCGGGATGAGGGGAACTGGTCCGATCCGGTAAACGGAGAAAGAATGCCGAGCAATATTATCTACTGCAGTCCGGGATCATCCATCAACGAGATTTCTCCTGACTGGGAAGAGCTGAGGAGGGTTCTTTTGTCTCGGAGAAACGAACGAAGAGCGCCATCCACAGATGACAAGATACTTACCGACTGGAATGCACTGATGCTGAGAGCTCTTGCCCGGGCCGCCCGTGTTCTGAAAGACTCATCCCTGCTCCGTACGGCCGTTGAGCCCGAGGAGTTTCTCCGGAAAAAGCTTGGAAGAACGGACGGTCGTCTTTTTCACAGTTATCTGTCAGCGGAAAAGGGGGCTTACGATGAGAGAGAAATTATCATTGTCGGGGATGGAGTGGAGAGCGAAAAGATGTTGCAAGAAATAGACAGCCTTTTTCTTCCCCGTACTGTAGTTCTGAAAAAGGATTCGGCCAATGAAAAGATGCTCTCCCGTTGTGCGCCGTTTATTTACGGGTATCATGCCTTCGAAGAGACGGGGGCCGCAGCGTAGGTCTGCAGCGGCTTTACCTGCAGGAAACCGGTGTCCAGGGGCGAAGAACTCGGGCAGGAACTCGATGAACTTTCTCATCGATTTGGATGCTTTTAATACTGGATTTACTGTTTAATAATTTGCTCATCGCGGGTTCATATCATCAGCTTAGTTTTTCTTGAATGAAGCAGAAACAGCAGAGCCCTTCCGGCATGCAGAAGGGCTCTGTTGAGTCAGGCGTGGAAAGGTATCAGGTCCCTCCCAGATACGCCTTTTTTACCTCTTCGTTGTTCAGGAGGTTTTCTGCCGTGTCATACAGGGTTACTCTTCCGGTCTCCATAACATAGCCCTTATGGGCAGTTTTTAGCGCCAGGTTGGCGTTTTGCTCCACCAGAAAGATGGTGGTATTGTTGTCTCTGTTTATCTGCCTGATTATCTTGAAAATCTGCTGTACCAGAATGGGAGCAAGCCCCAGAGACGGTTCATCCAGCAGCAGCAGCTTGGGACGGCTCATCAGGGCGCGGGAAATAGCGAGCATCTGCTGCTCTCCTCCGCTCAAGGTTCCTCCCTGCTGGTAGCGTCTTTCGGCAAGTCTGGGGAAAAGCTCGAACACGTATTCCATGTCCCGCTGTACTTCCGTTTTATTCTTGCGAAGAAACGCTCCCATGTCCAGGTTTTCCTTGACCGTCAGGTAGGGAAAAATCCTGCGTCCCTCGGGTACCTGGTTTATACCCAGAGCAACGATTTTTTCGCTGGAAAGGTGAGTAATGTCCTCTTCCTGAAACAGAACACGTCCCTGCCGTGGTGGAGTTACTCCGCAAATTGACATAAGGGTTGTGGATTTACCGGCGCCATTGGCCCCGATCAGTGTTACAATTTCTCCCTCATTGATAGAGAGGCTCACCTCTTTGAGGGCCTGGATATTGCCGTAATACGTCGATACCGATTCCAGTTTAAGCATGAACCTCTTCTCCCAGGTAGGCTTTGATAACTCTTTTGTCACGTTTAATCACGTCCGGGGTGCCTTGGGCAATCAGCTGTCCGTAGTCGACAACATAGATCCGCTCGGAAAGACTCATCACAAGGCTCATGTCGTGTTCGATCAGGAAGATTGTTACATTCTCGCTTTCCCTGATACGCAGGATCAGATCTACAAGATTCCTGGTCTCGTTGGGGTTCATACCGGCTGCAGGTTCATCCAGAAGCAGCAGGAATGGATCGGTCGCCAGGGCGCGGGCTATCTCGAGAAGACGCTGGGCACCGTAGGGGAGGTTTTTTGCAAGATCGTTCACATAGCGTTCGATCCCGATCTTCTTGAGTATAGCGTAACTGTCGTGCAGGAGCTTTTCCTCTTCCTCCCGGGTTGAGGGGCTTCGAAAAACTGCGCCCAGGATACCGGATTTAAGGCGGCAGTGTCTGCCGATCATGATGTTTTCCAGGACCGTCATGTTCTGAAAAAGTCTGATGTTCTGAAAGGTTCGGGCAAGTCCCTTTTCGGTAATTTTATGGGGTTTCAAGCCGTTAATGACTTCAGTATTCTTTTCAGGAGGGGTAATCGTGATTTTCCCCTCTGTTGGAGCATAGACGCCGGTTACACAGTTGAAAAAGGTCGTCTTGCCTGCGACGTTGGGTCCGATAAGGGCCACGATCTCGTTCTTCTTAATACTGAGGGACACGTCGTCGACAGCCCGCAGTCCCCCGAAATTCATTGTAAGGTTTTCCACATTCAGTACGGTGTTACTCATTGCTGCCTCCGCTGCTAAGCTCTGAAATATCGACTGTATAGCGCTTCCGTACCTTCTGTATTATGCCGTTAGGCCTGAAGACCATCATTAAAACGAGAACTGCACCATAAAGGAGCATTCGGTATTCAGAAAAAGCCCGCAGGTATTCGGGAAGCAGAACAATGATCAGAGCACCGACAATGACTCCTGTAGTGGACCCCATTCCTCCAAGGACGATAATACAGAGAACCAGAACAGACTCCATAAGGGTAAAACTGGCGGGATTAACAAAGGTGGTTTTCGCAGCAAAGATAACCCCGACCATACCGGCCCAGAAGGCTCCCAGGGCAAAGGCAGTCAGTTTGGTGGTCGTTATATTGACTCCCATGGATTCTGAGGCTATGGCATCCTCCCGCATGGCTTCCCAGGCCCTGCCGAGTCGTGAGTTCTCAAGTCGTCGGACCACAAAAATGGTGAAGAACACGAGGGCCAAAGTAATCATGTAAATATAGATCGTCGCAGTGGGCAGCGGGAGCTTCATTCCGAAAAAACTGGGGCGGGGAATGTTCGCGATTCCCGATGGGCCGGAGGAGAAATCGTTCCAGTTCTCCAGCACAATACGCACAATTTCGGCAAAACCAAGGGTTACGATCGCCAGATAATCACCCTTTAGACGGAGTACCGGAAAACCCAGGAGCATCCCGAAGAGCATTGCCAGTACGGCACCCAGGGGCAGGGCGACCCAGAATCCGATACCGAAATCCCTGTGCAGAATCGCATAGGTGTAGGCCCCGACTGCGTAGAAAGCGGCGTAGCCGAGATGGAGCATTCCCCCCAGCCCGATTACAATATTCAACCCGAGACCGAGAATGATGTACATAAGGGCTGTAGTCATGATGCTGGTCTGATACATACCTGCTACAAAGGGAAATACCAGTGCCGCAAGCAGGAGAATAATGAGAACGGGTTTGGCGATCTTTTTGTCGGCAAGGGTCTCCCGAATATCCAGGTTTCTCAGCTTTGAAGGCATGAACCTGGAGAAATCCACCAGTTTGTCTCCCCGTTCTTTTTTCTTCAGCATGCCCCGCCAGAAGTAGGACATTACAAAACTGAAGATCCCCACAAAGATCATATTCGACCAGCGCCATCTGATAATGTTTTCAACGGTGTTGACCCTGATAACCATGATTGGAAATGTCAGAAACATGAACCAGAGGGAGGTGATTAAGGACTTTTTCAGTTCCTGTACAGCGTTGTTCATTGTGTGTATCCCTTATATCTTATCGCTCTGGGCACGGCCGAGGAGCCCGGCAGGACGAAATATCAGAATCAGCACCAGGATGATAAAGGCGAAAACGTCCTCGTAGTCCGACGAAATGTACCCGGCCCCGAAACTCTCCGTCAGGCCAAGCACGAAACTGCCGAGGACAGCCCCTGGAATTGATCCGATTCCGCCGAGAACAGCGGCCACAAAGGCCTTGATGCCCGCCAGAAAACCGATGTAGAAGTTGATCTGTCCCACATGGGAACTGATCAATACACCTCCGACGGCTGCCATCGCGGAGCCGATCAGGAAGGTTACCGCGATAACCTGGTTAATGTTTATGCCTACCAGAAGGGCCATGGTCTTATCCTGCGCCGTAGCACGCATCGCTTTTCCGATTTTAGTAAACTTTATAAGAAAGGTAAGACCTACCATGACAACGGCGGTAACGGCAAAGATTACCACCTGAGTAGAGGTCAGAAAATTCCTGGAACCCTCAAGAAAGGCAAATCGTGGTATCAGCTTTGGAAAGGAGAGAAAATCCGAGGTCTGGGCAAGTAACACGTAATTCTGCAGGAAAAAAGACATTCCGATGGCGCTTATCAGGGCTGAAAGCCTCTGGGCCCGACGTACCGGTTTGTATGCCATGGATTCCATTGTTACCCCGTAAGCAGAGGAATAAACAACAGCGATAATCATGGCGATGATAAAAACCGCTACACCCGGCATTCCGGTCATATTAAGGACGGTGGCAATAATGAGGGCCGTAAAAGCACCGATCATGTAAATTTCGCCGTGGGCAAAGTTGATAAGCTGAATGATACCGTAGACCATGGTATACCCGAGGGCAATCAGTGCATAGATACTGCCCCGGGTCATTCCCGACAGCGTAAGCTGAATTAAATATTCTAGATTCATGGTGGTTCCCTGCAGGCTCCTTCTAAAATAAAACCGCCTTGATGCAATTCCTGCGGTAAAGCTGCGTACACGTTGTGAGCATTGATTCGGAAGCAAGGAACAGGCCCTGTGCGGGCCTGTTCCGAAAAATCTCAAGATTTCTGAAAGAACGAGTCATATTACATGAATATGACAAAATTAGCAAGTTTATTTGAGTTCGACGTAAACCCCGTTCTGCACCTGATAAACGGAGAAACCTACCCCGATAGCATCGCCTCGTTCATCGAAGCTGATGTTTCCAAGGGGAGTTTCAACGTATTCGCTGCGGAGGGCCTTTACAATTGCGTCGTACTCGGTGGAACCGGCCTTTTCAATTGCATTGAGAAGAGCCTGGGTAGCAGCATAGGCGTTCAGGAAGAAGGCACCGGGATCCTCACCGTACTTTTTCTGGTGATCCTGGGTGGCTTTGACTGCCAGCGGGTTGGAGGTGGTATCTACAGGACCGGAGGCGTAAACACCCTCGGCGGCATCCTGGGCGACCTTGATGAAGGTATCGTCCTTGACGCCGTCGTCGGAAATGAAAATGGTATCCATACCGCGGGTTCTCATCTGGCCGACCAGCTTGGAAGCTTCGGGGTGGTACCCGCCGTAGATGATCGCTTCGGCACCGGAGGCTGCCACTTTGTTGATGATGGCGGAATAGTCAACCGCACCTACCTGGATACCTTCGTAGACGACAACCTCTACATTGGAGCGCTGGTCGAGGTACTCCTTGGCGAAATCGGCGAATCCCTTGCCGTAGTCGCCCTTGTCATGGAGTACGGCGATCTTTGTGAGACCCAGGGTATCGACCGCGAAATCAACATCCAGCGCTGCCTGAGCGTCGTCCGGCGCGATGGTGCGGAAAAAGTTGGGATAATCTCCGCTCTTGGTAAGGGGCGGGTTGGTGGCGGAGGGAGAGATTACGGGAATGCTGGAATCCTGGTAGATTCCCAGGGCAGACTTTGTCGCTCCGGAACATATGTGACCGATAACACCGACAACCCTTTCTCCGACCAGTTTTGCGGCGGTATTGGTTGCAACTTCGGGTTTACACTGATCGTCCTCGACGACAAGCTGGATCTGTTTTCCCAGAACTCCGCCCCTGGCGTTCCAGTCTTCAACAACGAGTTCCGCGGCTTTTACCGAGGGAAGACCGTAGGACGCCAGGTCTCCGGAGTGAGCTCCGGCAACGCCGATTTTAACGGTATCTTCGCCTTGTCCAGCGGCGAAGAGGCCGACAGTTGCAATCAGAATAATTGCAATGGCAAGCAATCTTTTCATGACCATCTCCTTGAATTGTATTAATAACGAGAGTTACTATATAATGGTTTTAAATTGGTAAATGATCAAGAGATTTTTTGCAGATTCCGTAAAAAAGACGCGGAAATACTGCTTTTGTATTTTATTCTGTCCATACGTGAGGTCCGTCTTGAAAATTCTGTGCATCGGTCATTCCTCGGTAGATCTGATTTTACGGGTCGACGGTTTTCCCCGGGAGGATACAAAATCCCTGGCAACGGAACGCAACCTCTCAGGCGGCGGACCGGCAGCCAACGCAGCCGCCCTGCTGGGGTTCTGGGGGGTTCCCGTCGCCATGGCAGGTCCTGTTGGCCGGGACCTTTTCGGCTCTTTTGCTGTTCAGGAGCTAGATGAATACGGGGTCGATACCCGGGGCGTTATACCCTGCAAGGGGTATCCGACCCCCGTGTCGGCCATCCTGGTCAATGCCGCCAGCGGCAGCCGCAGCATTGTCAATCATCGCAGTGCCGAAGATGTCTACAGCTTGCCGGAATCCCTTCTCGGTTGTGACCCCGGGGTCCTCCTCTTCGACGGGCATTCCCTGGACGCGGCTCTGGATGCCATGGAGCGCTGGCCCGAGGCTGCTACGGTGCTTGACGCCGGCTCATTGAGGGGTGCCACCTGGGAACTCGCGGAGCGTGTGGATTATCCGGTGGCTTCCGCTGATTTTGCCTCGGCGATGCTGGGAGAAGGTATAGACAGTCCCGAACAGGTTTTCCGGGCCCTTGAACTCCTGCAGAAGAGAAACGGTACCTGCGCCGTTATTACCCTGGGAGAAAAGGGCGGGGTATGGGCCCTGGGGGACCGGCGTGGAGGCTACGATGCTCTCTCCGTAAAAGCCGTTGATACCACCGCCGCGGGGGATATCTTTCACGGCGCTTTCGCTTACGGACTTTTTCAGGCCTGGGATCTTGACAAAATCCTTCGCTTCGCCTCCTGTGCCGCTGGAATATCTGTCGGCAGGTACGGAGGGCGGACTTCGTTTCCCGCTCTGGAGGAGGTTCTGTCGGCTCTTTAGGCGATTTTTCCTCCCCGCAGTGCATCCGCGACCACAAGACGCGATGCTTTGCGGGCGGGCCTGATTGTCCCAAGCATTGCGGTAAGCGTCGCCGCAGCTATGCTGATTGCGAAATGACGTATACGAAAATCAGCGTAGAACTGTTCTCCGAAAGGAACGGGAATACTCTCCGGTATCTGGGAAGTAATATCCAATCCCACGCTTCCCAGGTACCAGACCATGGGCAGAGAAAAGATAATGGCGATTGCCGCGGAAATGACGGAGATCCAGCAGCTTTCTGCAAGGAGGAGTATGATCACCTCCCGTTGTTTCATTCCCAGGGACCGCAAAGATCCGATCTCCCGGGTCCGTTCGTGAACGCTCATGGACATGGAATTCAGCATCCCCAGCACAATAAGCAGATACAGAATGACCAGCATCATGTAAAAACTCCGGCTGTCGGTCTCCACTGCCGATACGGTTGCCCGGGCAAAGCGCTTCCAGCTGTAGACTTCACCTTCCAACTCCTGCCTGCGTAAAAGGGCTGTGCCTTCCTCTGGAGAGGTCCCCGGATTCAGCCGTAAAACAAGCCGGGTAACCTCGCTTTTCATATCCAGAAGATCCATGGCACTGGCCAGATCCATAAATACCACGTTCTTGTCGATGGGGGGAAAGCCGTAATTGAAGATTCCTGCCACTTCAATGTCGATGAAGTTTTCCACTCCGTACTTGTCCTGGGCGACAATGTACACTGTGTTTCCGGGGTGTACATCCATTCGCTCGGCCAGTACCTTTCCGATCAGGATTCCTCCCTTTAGGGATGAGAGGTAGTTACCGGAGTAAATATAGTCCGCCAGAACGGTGGTGTTGGCTTCGCTTTCCGGATCGATGGCCCGACCCACAAGATAGATGGACTCCTTCCGGTTAGAGAGACGCAGGGAAAAATCGATTCGCCCGGTTGCCTCCCGTACCTCGGGAACAGCCAGCAGACGGTTTTTGAGTTCCTGGTAAGGGCTGAGGCTCAGGTCCAGGGGAAGGCGCCGTTCCTCTTCCAGATACCCCTCGGGAATCAGCTGGACCTCCCCGGACTCAAAATTCTGCATAGCCGTGTAGACGTAGCTGTGGTAGCCTTCCACCCATCCAAGGCCCAGAACCATCAGGCATGTCCCCAGGCTGAGGGCGATAATATTCAGAATGCTGCGCCGTTTGTTACGGAATACGTTTCTCAGGGCAACCAGTATAAGTGCCATACCATCCTCCGTTACAGGGAATCCATAATGCTCATTCGGGAACTCACCCAGCCGGCGTACAAGGATCCTATGCAGGCAATGGAGATCCCTGAGATGAACCCCACCAGGGCGTGTTCCGGGGTAAAGGCAAAGTAGAAGGTTTCTCCCAGACCGAAGCTCTCTGTTATCTCTCCCCAGTCCATACCACGAGACTGAAAATAGAGGACCGGAGGGATACCCAGCGTGAGCCCCAAGATGCTTCCTGCGACGCCCTGCACGAAACCTTCAGTGATGATAAAACCGAAGAGCTGGCGTCGCTTCATGCCGATTGCCCGTAAAGTGCCGTACTCTCTGCTGCGTTCGAAGACATTCATCAGGATAGAGTTGGTAATAACCGTTGCGGCCACCAGGATGGTAAAGATGTTTATAAAGACCATGAAGATGTCGAAGAAATCGAGGAGCACCAGGTAGCTGCCGTGGATCTCTCTCCACGTTTTTATCTCTGTTCCCCTGTAAGGCATGGTGTTTGTATCAAGCTCTTCAGCGAGAGGATCCGCGATGGCCGGGTCCTCCAGAAGCACCCGGATCTCCCGTGTTGTGCCGGGAACGTAGAGAAGCTCTTCGGCGTCTTCATGTCGCAGATAGAAACTCCCCTCGTCGAACTCCCTGCTCTCCGTTTCGTAGAGCCCGGTTACAGAATACTCGATGTACCAGGGGCTTCCGGTGCTGTCTTCCGCCAGAACCACCAGCGGGTCTCCGAGGTCCACACGTAAAAGCTCTGCGATGCTTCGGCTGATGCTTATCCCCGGATTCCCCTCTTTATCTTCTTCTAGAAAATCACCCGCGTATATTCCTTCCCTGGCTTTGGAGAATACCCGGGTCTCTTTGTTTGTACCCCGGCCTTCTATGGTAAGATTTCTGTCCTCCGCCAGGAGCATGCACCCGAAATTCAGGACTTTCTCAGCTCCCTGTACCCACGGTCGTACGGACAGGTCGGAGACTATTTCTGCGGGCTTTTGGATCAGAAGGTCAAGATTGTAAGGGTCCAGGGCATCTTCGGTCCCCCGGGGACGAACCTGCAGGTGTCCGCTCTCTTCAAGCATGCCCCGAAAAAAGTTCTTCTTAAGACCCTCCGCCATCCCGGAGACAAACAGGATAACCGCCACCGAGAGCCCGATGGAGAACAGAATAAGCATGGTTCGCCGCAGGTGGACGAGCATATTCTGCCAGGCGACGCGGATAAAGATCACGCTGGGATCCCCTGGTCTATGTCGGTTACAACGCCGTCTTTCAGGCGTACAATAGTCCGGGCATACTGCATGATCTCCGGATTGTGGGTGGAGAATATGAAGGTGACTTTTTCTTCCCGGTTAAGACGGTTCATGGTTTCCAGAATCGAACCTCCCGTTTCGGAGTCGAGGTTTGCCGTTGGTTCGTCCGCGATAACCATGGACGGCTTGTTTACAAGGGCCCGGGCGATTGCCACCCGCTGGCGCTGCCCTCCGGAGAGTTCATCCGGTTTATGCTCTGCAAAATCCGCGAGGCCCACGAGTTCCACCAGTCGGGCTGTCCGCCTCCTGCGCTCCTTTTTCGGAACCCCCGCCAGAATAAGGGGAAACTCGATGTTTTCGAAACAGCTTAGTACAGGTACAAGGTTAAAGGACTGGAAAATGAACCCTATCTCCCTGAGCCGGATGTCCGCCTCCTGGTTATCCGTCAGTTTTGACAGATCCTCCCCCTTGAAATAGACGGTGCCGGAGCTGGGTTTGTCGATGCATCCGAGGATATTCAGGAGGGTAGTCTTTCCGCAGCCTGAAGGACCGACAACACAGGTAAAATCTCCCTTTTCCACGCTGAAGCTTACTTTTTTCAGTGCATGAATAACGGATTTTCCCAGAAGGTAATCCTTGTGTATGTCTTCAATTTTCAGAACCGGCATAATCTGCTCCTTTTAAAAATAGATGGTCGATTTCAGGCTGAGGCGATACTCTCCTTCCCGGCTTTTAAGCGAACCGAACACGGAGTGGGCACTTCCGACAAGCTGCTCTCCTTCGAGGCTCAAATCCATTCCCGGAATACTGAGCAGGGTACCTCCTGCGGTGTACGAAAGAGACTGGTCATCAAGACTCATGTAAACCGAGAGTTCCAGGCTGAAGCACATGTACAGCTCGAGGCTGGCAAGGGCAAACAGGTAATTCCGTCCCAGATATTCAATCTCCGGCTGATCACCTCCGGAAGCCAGGTGAGCCCCGATACTATTGAAGTACTCTTCCCGATCCCTGTCATCGTATCCGGTTCCGGCATAAAGATACTCTGTTACAAACAAAAGGTTCAGGTCCGGCATCTGTCGCGGCCTAAGGTTTCGGCTTATTCCCGCTGCAAACAGAGGGTAGGGGCGGAAGGAGTCGGGAGCTTCGAAGCTGATAAGCTCCGTATCCGGATACTCCGCGGAATTGGTAAGCTCCACGGCCCCTTCGGCGGTGAAAATGAACCCGCCAAAATCGTAGGATATCCCGAGTCCGGGGCGCAGGTTTCCCTCTGGACTGTACACCCCTGAAAGTGCCAGGTCCGCCTTCCCTGCAAGAAGGCTCAGGTACAGGGCGTACTTGAGATCCCGGTAAAAGTCCTCGTTTTCTTTCGGGGTCGCCCCGGCGAGGGGAGTGCTGAAATCAAGGGCCCCTGCAAGCTGAAGGTTCATATCCGGATTCAGAATCAAGCTCAAGCCGGTAAAACCCTCCACGTCCTCCCGGGTGTGACTGGGGTGCAGAACATCCGTCGGGAAGAATGCAACCCCCCGGCCCCAGGGAATGCGCTGTTTTCCCGCACTAATGCTCAGGATTTCCGCGGCCCGGTAATCGATGTAGGCCTCGTACAGATAATGGTGCAGCTCTTCCTGCCGGTCGACCTCTGCTCTGTGCCTGGCGGTAAAGCTGAAGTCGTCGAAATCGAGACGGTGATTCGCTTCGATCCCTAGAAAGGATTCAAGGTGATTGTCGGTTTCTCCCCCCGGTGTAAGAACGAAACTCCCTTCCAGGTCGATCTCCCCGAAAACGGAGTATTCCTGGGAAAAAACCGGTCCCCCGGCCGTCAGACTTAAAAGGAGGAATACAAATCCCGGCACCCGAAGATTTCGACGCATTGCAGGACCATCCCTTACCTGGTCAGAGCCGCAGTGCTGAAGCGGCTGTCGGGAATATCCGCGAGGGCCTCCATGGAATCGATTACTACCTCCGACCAGGCACCCTCGATCTCATAGGAGTCCATGCGCATCCGGGCGGGACGCAAGGCGCCGGCGAGTTCCCGGTAATCGCTGAGTATCATGCTCTTGAAGAGGAGTCCCGATTTTGCGTAATAATCAAAGCGCAGGGGACGCAGGCTGTCTTTCCGGAGCCAGATTCTGATTTTTCCGTAGGGGGCCTCTTTCCGTTTTGCCTCCGCCAGCACAATCAGGCAGTTCACGGTTCCTGCTTCGGGATGCTCAAAGCTGTCGTCTCCGGCAATGGATGCGCGGTAGTCGTCGGTATATTTGGGATCGGAAACATCGTTGTTGGAAAAGACCGTCCCCTGAAAGGACTGTTCCGGGGAGAGGCGCAGGGGCCTTCTGCTGTTGGATTTGGGGTTGAACATATACAGGGTCTCCTCCTTCTCCAGAAAGCGCAGTCCCCGGCTGCGTGCAGGGGCAGTCATCTCGATAAAGGCTCCTGTGTTCTCCTTGTAGTAGACCTCCATCTTCAGGGTACTCTCCCTCTGCCCGGGTTTTACCGTTGTAATGCTCATCTGTGAGTGATAGATCGCGGGGTTGATGGTTTCTTCCGTCATGCGCAACAGCTCGTCCGCCGAAGGTACCTGAGCAAATCCGCTCCCCAGGGGAAATCCTCCGAGAATCAGCACTAATAGTCCCGTATGTTTCACGACATGTCTCCTTCTGTTCCGGTATCATCGCCGACTGACCTGTGGCTGGTAATCATCTCTTCAAGGAAGTCCAGGTATTCCCGAAAGCGCTCCTTCCCCTCATCACTGGCCGAATAGAGGGTCTGTACGGAAGTGCCGGCGATCTCCCGTCTCTTTGTTACGTAAGCGGCGGCCACAAGCTTTTCAAGGTGGGTGTAGAGCGCTCCGTCGCTCATGTCGAGCTGCTGCTTCAGGGTATTGAAGGAGACGCTCTCTTCCTGAATTATCAGTGTCAGAAGGGAAAGGCGGGTTTTTTCAAAGAAGACCCCGTCAAAGCGGGTGTAGAGCTTATTCATTCCGCTTTTCCAGCATCCTTGTATGTAGCCCCATAACGATGAATGTCAGACCGGCGAAAAACCCGACCCCAATTGAGGCTCCGGGCCCCCGTACGTCCAGCATTGTCAGAACTATCCCGGCAGACAGGGTCAGTACTGTTTCGATGAACAGGCCCAGATAACTCATCTGGGCGACGAAGGCAAAAAGTACCGCCAGCAAAAGGAGCATCATCCCCGGAATGGGGCCGTTCAGGTGAATCAGATAGTAGAGGATAAATATTACCGCGATAAGGATTACCACGGAGGCAAGATAGAATCGCTTGTTCCGCCGGGAAGAGAGGGGCATTTCCAGCCGTTTAACCAGATAGACCCATGCCATGGTTTCGACCAGACCGCCTATGACAAGAACCGGCAGCCATATTGCCAGCAGGGCTGTATTTATTGCATCCGGAAAGAAGCGGGCATGCAGCAGGGTCCCCAGAATAAGAAGTGCTCCCCAGGAGATAAAGTCCCAGTATTCCACTATAGGACGCTCCTCGTGTCGGGCTGCAAGGTCCTTCATTTCCTTTAAATCCCTGAGGTATTTACGGAGATTTTCTTTTTCCGGTTCCATTCTTCCTTCCTTCCACTAATATTTGTAATGTAAAGTAGCTTTGCGATACAAAGTTACTTTGCAAAATAAGGTTTGTCAAGCCCTGTTCAATGCTCAGTGTTCAGAACCGTGGGGATAGAATCTTGCTGCGATATGCCTCTTTCATGGCTTCTTCAAAGTTCTCGTTGTCGGGGTACGAAAAGCCGAAAACCGGTTCCCAGAGCACGGCAGGCTCCATGCAGAGATAAAAAAAGACCTTTCCGTGCCAGGCTGCGAGGCTCTCGTAGCCGAAGCGAAAGAGATCGATTTTTGTCTCTTCAGGATAGGAGTACTTTCCCGCAGTTTCCGTCATGGGCATGCGCAGAACCTGAGTTGCCTGTCCCCGTTCCCGGATTGCCCTGATTACCGGTTTTATAAAGGTCAGGGTTCCGAAGGAGGTCATGGCAACCCTGGACGGGTCGAAGTCGGAGAGAAGCCTGGAAAAAACGTCAGCGTAGGATTCTCTCCAGTTGTTATGGGGAACCATGGGATGAAAATGGAAGCCCACCAGGTAACCTGCCCGGGCTGTTTGTGCTGCCGCATCCAGCCGTTTTTCCAGGGGAGCGGTACCGCGCTCCTCCCAGCGGATCATCTGCTCGCTGTTGAGGCTCCAGGTGACAAGTACATTGGAGGGAGGGCTGTTCTCCAGAAGCCAGGATATATTGTCTGATTTTGTTTTGAGTTCCAGAATCACATTAGGGTTACGCCGGGCGAAATCAAAGAGTTCGGCCAGCAGGTTTTCCCGGTTGCCCCACATGAGGGAATCCGAGGACTGCCCTGTACCGATATGGTAGGTCTTTTCCGGATCCAGTTCAAGTTCCCTGAGCCTTCTGCCCAGGTCTCTGTGAAGGTAGATTCTGCCCTGATCGTAAAAGGACTGGATTGTGCAGTAGGTACAGCCGAATCCGCAGTTTATTACCGCATCCAGGGTCTGGAGATTACAGCAGCGGGTCTTCTTCGAGGCAACCGGGCAGGATCCGAGGATCGTCGCGGGAGCGGAACTCTCCACGATGCTGCGGGGAGAAGCCTCATACTCGGGTGCTTGTCCTGCGTATACCGGACCCCGCCGACGTTCTTCCTTCCAGCGGGAAACCAGGATGTCGACGGCCTTCGCAGCACGCTGCTTTCCCTCCGCCGGATCAGCGGGAGGCAGCTCTTCGATCCACGACGAGACTGGCCCGATTCCCCACATCTGGAGGTCCCGGGCTATCTCGAGGACCTGTCTGAACTGCTGAACTGAGAGCCGCCGGCTTGAGGCCAACTTCTGCAGGGAGGATTGATCTTGCAGGTCGAGGGAGGTATATATCGGTCCGGTTCTGAACTGGGCGAGTTTGTCACCGGGAATCTCTGTGCACATTGAGGGTATCCTAGGCAGAAAACTCATCTTTCTGCAACAGCAGGGGCGAGGACGCAAAAATTTGGGGAGGAGTTTTTAGCTGAAATATGGTAGAGTAAACAGAACTTATCCCCTATGGAAGGTTAAGAGCGGCCGCATGAACAGGATTGTACGGATCGGAGGATCACCTCGTCTCTATTTCACTCTTTTCTGGCTGTTTTTTTTCATGCCCGTGTCGGGCCAGGAGATCGGCCTTATCTCCATGGGGGACGAAGGTATCCCATCCTATCTGCTGCAGGTTGGGGAAGGTCTTGTGAGCGCTGCAGTCGAGGAGCTTCTTGGAGGAGCAGTTCTTTCCGGGGATGACCTGCGGAGGCTGCAAGAGGCCGAAGGAGCGGGAGAGAGGGAAATCGGCGAGTGCCGCGATCTTGTGTGCGCCAGGGAACTGGCCGCTGCGCTTGGCCTGGAGGGAATGGCGCTTTTCAGCCTGACAAGGAGCGGCGGAGGCTACCTTCTGAGCCTTCAGGGCATAAGCGCCGACGGTACGAAACAGGGCAGAGCCGAGGATTTCTTCATCGATATACGTAATTATGATGCCACGGTAGCTGAAGTCGGAAGAGACCTTGCTGTTCAGATGGGCCTGATCGAAGCGGCGATCGTCCGGGCACCGGATCAAAAAACTCCCGAAGAGACCGGAGAGCCCTTTGGGACTCCTTCAGAGGAGGCGACATCCGGGCTAGCAGAAGCGGATGAGATGCCGGCAAAATCGGAGCTGCCTGAAGCCGCGTCTTTGAAGCCGGAGTTTTCGCCGCCGGTACGGACCAGCTCCGGGGAGCGCCTCTTTACAGCGGGAATCGGCCTGTATCAGCTCGGAGGTCTCGCCAATATGCTTGCCCTCATGAGCGATGGGGAACGGGTCTCCAGCGATTACCTGGCTCGAAACGCCCTGCTCCCGTCCGAACGAGACAGCTACGAAAAAAGCGAAGAGTTCTACCGCACGGCTTACACCATTTCCTCTGCCGCCGCCTGGACCCTGCATGCGGCGGCCCCCCTGACAGCCGGGTTTCCCCTTGCCGGGGGAAACGTCGGGGATTTGAGATTCAGCACCCGGGGAAAGTGGTATCTCTACGCAGGAATAGGTTCCGCCATGGCGGGACACCTGCTCTACCTCGACAGCATCGACCCCCTGGCGGAGGGTGCCTACCTGCGTGCCCGGGGAGACTCAGACTCCTATTACAGCGACGAGTATGACCGGGAGTTTCCATGGCTTGTCGCGCGGCAGGGGACAGTTCTGGGACTGTGGACCCTGGGAAATGCAGCTGTCATGGCAGCTCCTGCACAGCCGGGCAAGAGGGTGCCGCTGGCATCAAACTTCTGGGACCGGGTACTGGTTGGAAGCGGACTGGCCCTTTTTTCCGGGGGGAATGTTTTCGCCTCCCTGGCAGGCATGCGTCGGACCGAAGCCCTGGAGGACTGGTTCAGGTATCAGGAAATTTCCAGCCCCGCGCGTTACTCCGCCTGGGAGAAGAGCTTCGACAGTTTTGAGTTTAACCGAAACCTTGCCCTGGGGTTCTGGCTGGGGGGAGCCTTTTGCCTTGCCCTTGCGGAACTGGCGGACTTTCCGGACCCCTTCGATTCCGGACAATCACCTTCGGACAGGGATTCAAAGGAGGGGGATTCTCCCCGGGCAAGTCTCCGCTTTCTTCCCCGCCCCGACGGCGGGAGTCTCTTTCTGCATTTTGCTTTTCAATAGTGGAACTTCGACCCGCCGATAAACTCCCGCAGTATCGAATCTCTGGGAACCTCCCTGTCGGGGATACCGATGAAATTGTGCAGAAAGCTGGTAAGTCTCATGGCTTCCGCATACTCCGTATGATAGGGTTTAACTGTTCTTAACAGGGTTTCGGCATAATTCTTTAAAACCGCCAGCTCGTAATCCAGGGCGGAGTTAAAGGCCGAATCGGCGTTGTTCTGGTAGGGGAAGATGTTTCTGTCTTCTCCACGTCGTACCGATGGCCACATCTGCAGGGTCCTCAGGGCACTGTGACCCCGAAACTGGTGGTCCCGGACCATCCTGCGCAGGAGCCGGTTGTCCGTGGTGGGAATCCGGTTGCGGTCGTCCAGGTTCAGCTGGGTAAGGGCGGATACGTATACCTTGTACTTCGCCGCCGGGTCTACCTGGGGGGTAAGGGCATCGTTCAGACCGTGAATTCCCTCCATAAGGAGGATGCTTCGCCTGTTAAGCTTGAGGTGCTTTCCTGAAGGTCTGCGGTTACCGGTTTTGAAGTCAAAGAGGGGTATCTCGATCTCTTCGCCTTTGAGCAGATTAATCAGGTGCCGGTTAAGCAACTCAATGTCGATGGCCTCCAGGGCCTCGAAGTCGTAATCACCCTTCTCATCAAGGGGCGTCTGTTCCCGGGGGACAAAGTAATCGTCCAGGGATATGGCAATGGGATTAAAACCCAGGACCTTCAGCTGGATTCCCAGCTTCTTGGTAAATGTTGTTTTTCCGGAAGAAGAGGGGCCGGCGATCATGACTGCCCTGACTGTCCCGCGGCGCTCGGCTATCCGGTCGGCTATGGAGGCGATCTTCTTGTTGTGGAGGGCCTCGGCAACCTGGATAAATTCACCGATTTTCTGGGATTCCACCAGCCGGTTGAGTTTTCCGACGCTGTTTACGTTCAGTATTTTGCCCCAGGCCTTGTACTCCATGAAAACCGAGAAGAGAACAGGGTTATCGGAAAAAGCGGCTACCCTGTCGGGAGCAGAGGATGAGGGATAGCGCAGCAGAAATCCCGGCGAATAGGGCTTGAGCTCAAAGAGGTTCAGGAGACCCGTTGATTGTACCAGAGGCTGATAACCGATTTCCCGGTGTTCTCCGCTTTCATACACGGGAATCTTGGCTTCGTTTCGGAAGCGCAGAAGCTCGACCCGGGAGTGGTGACCGGTTTTCATGAAGTAGTCCAGGGCTTCTCCGTAGGATATAACCCGGCGGATAATCGCTTCGTTCCTGCTTACTATCTCCCGCATCCTCTTTTTGATGCTTTCCAGGTCTCCGGCGCTTACCTCCTCTTCGCTGTCAAAGTAGAAGTAATAGCCGTGCCCCAGGGAGTGGCCTATAATCAGCTTTCTCCGGGGGTAGAGCTCCGATACCGCCCGGGACAGGAGAAAACTCAGGGAGTTGCGGTATATCCGCATCCCCACCTCCGAATCCAGGGAGACCGGTTCCAGGGTAGATGATATCTCTATCTTGAAGGAGAGACTTACAAGTTCGTTGTTTACGAGGGCGGCAATAATTGGCCGGGGAGGAACTGCGAACTCTTCTTCCCTCCGGATCACCTCTGAGACCCTGGTTCCGTAGTCAAGTTCAATCCGCTTCTTTGACGGCAGGGTACAATATACCGAATGCATGGATTGTGCCTCCCTGAAATGCTGCTATCAAAAGAGTAGGGTAAAAGTCCGGAAGGCGCAAGCTTTATCCCTGAAGCATTTTACGGAGGACCTTTTTCCATTTTCCGGGTCCCACATAGCGAGGGCGGGCAGGAAGTCCTTCCGTAAGCTCCTTGAAGCTTTTTCCTCCCACGGGCGTTGCCAGTCGGGCAAACTGCAGTCCCTGGGGATCGAGAAGCAGAGAACATTGCCGCCGAAGCTCCTCTTTCTCCTTGACCGAGGCGCTTTCCAGGGCCTGGCGGTATGCCGATTCAATGGTCACGGCGTCGGCATTGCGGGAGACGCCCAGGCGTGCAAAAGGATCGTGTACAAAAATGGCCATTCTGCTTCTCTCCTGTCAAAGGTATAATCAGGCAAAGAGCTCCAGCTGCTGGGGTTCACTCTTTTCCGGGCGGATGCGCTGTTCCTCTTTTTCGGGTGGGCCCTCGTGTTCGGGGATCCTGCAGTCGGTCCCGGAACTGAAAAGGACTGCTGCTCTGCGGCAGTCCTCCGGGTTCCGAATCTCAAAGGTTTCAATATCCGGAAACTGCTGCTGTATCTCTTCCCTGATTTTATTGAGCAGCTTCTGGAACTGGCGCATCAGAAGAAGGTCTTCGCTGCTCTGTTCATCGCTGCCGGAGGCTTCTCCTTTAAGGATTCCCCGTTCTCCAAGGTGCGCGGCAATCGATAGGGCCGCGGCAAGGGTCTCCATGTCGACCTGCCGTTCCTCCAGGAGCGAAATAATGTATTTCAGCCAGTAATAGAGGGCGGCATCGGCGTCTTCCTCGGCTACTCCCAGGGCTGCAAGCCGGAGGGTGTCGGACTCTCCGAAGATTCCCTTGAAGCGTTTTAACAGCGGACCCGGCGAATGGTCATCCATGGCCATCCGGGAGAAACACCAGAGAGCGAAGTCCGCAGCTGCCTCTGTATAGTCCCGTTCAAGGTCCCGTACCAGCATTGCGGCTGTATCCGCGAATAGGTCGATCAGCCCCATCTCCAGGGCGTCTTCCATCTGTTCGCCGGCACTGACAATGTAGTCCGGTGATTCGAGTATTTCGGAGGCGAAGCAGCCGCGAAGGCTGTTCTTTTCCTCCCCGGGGATATTGCCTGAAGCTATCATCATGGCAAGGTCGGCGAGTTTAAAAGGGGGAGTCTCCGGTGGAATACGATCCTTCAGAGCGCGAAGTTTTTTGAGGTCTCCGTCATACAGGGCCTTGAGGCTCAAGACGCAGTTTTTCCACGGACCCACCAGCGATTCATCCGGAACCCTGGCGAGCTGTTCCAGCAGGGAAGGATCCTCCATGCCGTTGGTAACCGATTCGAGGGCATCATCCACAATCTGGGCGTTTTTATAGAGTCTGTGTTCAGAATCGAGGATCCCGCACGTCAAAAGCTCCCTGGGGTCGGAGAGGATGCGTTGCAGCTCCTCCTTGAGGTCCTGTTTATGCGTTTCTTCGGCAATCAGCAGTTGCCGAAGGACAATGGGTATCTTTGAAGATTTATGTTCGTGTTGGGTATGTGATTTTCTCATGATTGTTGTGCGTGAGAGCCACCGTAGACTGAAGTCCCCCCGGCTGTCAACGAGTGGGCGGGAATTTATCCCAGCCGTTCCTCCAATTCCTTGACTGCATCCGGAGGAAGGGAGCGGGCAATCTGGATATGGTCGCCTTCCTTGGTCTGCAGAATCGGGGTTTCGGCGTACAGGTTGCCCTTTTCATTAAGAAGAAGCTTGATGGCAGGATATTTGGGATCATTGATATTGGTTCGTACGACCACACCTTTGGCCCCGTTGGTCAGTTCCACATAGGTGCCGATGGGATAAATCGATAATGTGTAAACCAGGGCCCGAAGAATGCGTTCATCGAAGTGCTTACCGATATCCTTCAAGAGGTCCATAATACCGGAATGACCATCCCTTTCCTTCTTGTAAGGCCTGCGGGAGACCGCTCCGTTGTAGGCTGTTGCTACTGCGACAATCTTTCCATAGAGGGATATCTTGTCGCTGGTAAGTTTTCTGGGATACCCGGTACCGTCTACATGCTCAGCGTGTTCCAGAACCGCCAATGCGACGGTGGCGGGAAAAGCCGCGGCCTTCAGAATCTTGAAACCGATTATGGGGTGGGCATAGATTGTTTTTCTTTCGTTGGGACTTAAGGGTCGGTCGCTCATGTAGATATTTCTGGGGATTTTCATCATCCCGATTTTGTGCAGCAATCCCGCGGTGCCGACTTCAATCAGCCTGTGAGGCGGGAGCTTGAGAAATTCTCCCACGGCGAGACTCAGTATTGCTGTTTTCAGACAGCTTGACGCCAGATAATCCTCTTCGGGCTGGGAGATAAAGGGAATGCTCAGAAGGAATCGGCGGGAGCTTTTCAGGGTAGAGATTATGTCCTTGACGATATCGGTAACATCGTCTATCCGCAGTTCCTCACGCTCGGCAAACCTGCCGTAAATACTTCGGACTTCCTCCACCTTCTGCTGATAAAAGGAGCTGACCTCCTGCCGTTCTGCGCTTTCGTGGACGTCCTCTTTCAGAAAACCGAGCCGGCTTTCTTCTGCGTTGTCTCCGGTATTCCTTGGTTTTTCCGCCGGCTGTCCGTCGGTGTATACTTCCGTGTAATGCCAGCTGGAAAGACGTTTTACCAGCTCTTCGGAAACAGGAATATCCGGCGACAAAATTATATAGCCGTCATCAAGGAAAACCGGGGCATCTATGTACGAATTGACCTCCAGATTGTCTAAACCGACCTTATTCACGATACTACGCTGCCCTCTCTGTCGTAAGATTCCTGTAAAACGCCGGCCGTTGACCCGGCCAGACATATTCTTTACACTCCTTCTTATATTATAGGAGAATTTCGGTGAAATTTAAGGTAATTTTTATACTTTTCAACGTTGTTATCCTGTTCTCCTTCTTAATCATCTTTTTTATGCCCCTGGCTGTGCTGGGTTGGGAGTATACAAAGGAGTTTTGGGCTGACAACTGGTATTTACCCCTGGTATTCTTTCTGATAATGGGAGTTCTTAATGTCTATTTCATCCAGAACTGGCGCCTGTTTTCCCTGCTGGAACGGGAAGAATGGGGTGGAATTATCGGGTATGTCCTGGGCCGTCTGGAGACCGGTCGCATCCGCAGACAGGAAATCCGCATGGCAATCAACGCCGCCCTTATAAGCTCCCGGCTGAATGTAATCACTAAAATAGAGGAACTCCTGAGGGACAAGCGCCCTGCCGCAATGCCATCCTTCGCTCTCTCCCTGGGGATCCCCTACCTGCTGAATAATGATCCTCCAGGGGCTGAAAACTATTTCCGGGAGTTCCTGGAAATCCGGGGAGAAGATCGTCCCTGGATTGTCTGGTGTTACGGTTTTTCGCTTCTTCTTCAAAGAAAACTTGAAGAGGCGAAAATCCAGTTCCTCTCCCTGGGAGGAGAAAAATCTCCGATACTGAATCTGTTGACGGCCTACATGCTCGATACCTGTGCTGTCCAGGACGACGAGGCAAAACGGCATCAGACCGCCCTGGCCGCGGAATTGCGGTCCCGATATACCCGGACTGAATTTTTGAAAATCCTGGAAAAGGCCAGAACGTCGGTTCATATTGTCGTTCTCGGCAAGGTGCTGGACGAGGCTGTTGAATGGCTCTACTATCTCGATGCCCATGATGCCGAAGGCAATGACAAGGGTGTCGATTCGAAAGAAAATTACGGAGAATAACGGATGAGGGAAATACGGAAGTCCCGCAAGCTCGATGAAGTCTGCTACGATATCCGGGGACCGGTTTTAAGCGAAGCCCAGCGCCTTGAGGAGGAGGGCTTTCATGTAATGAAGCTGAACACCGGCAATCCCTATGCCTTCGGCTTCAACGCCCCGGATGAGCTTTTGCATGACATCGTGCTGAATCTTCACGAGGCCCAGGGCTACATCGATTCCAAGGGACTCTTTCCTGCCCGCAAGGCGGTTATGCAGTATTGTCAGCAGATCGGGATCGAAGGGGTCGGTGTCGAGGATATCTACATCGGAAACGGCGTCAGCGAACTTATCGTTATGGCCATGCAGGGCCTCCTGGATAACGGCGACGAGGTACTTATCCCGTCTCCCGACTACCCCCTCTGGACGGCGGCTGCGACCCTTTCCGGTGGAAAGGCCGTCCACTACCGCTGTGACGAGGGGTCCTCATGGTATCCGGATATAGAGGATATGACCTCGAAAATTACTGATCGAACCCGGGGTATTGTAATCATCAATCCCAACAATCCCACCGGAAGCGTCTACCCCAGGGAAATCCTGGAGAAGATCGTCGAGCTTGCCAGGCAGCACGACCTCATCGTATTTTCCGACGAGATCTACGACAAGATCCTGTATGACGATACAGTTCATACCCCTACGGCCTCTCTGGCGGATGATATTCTGATGGTGACCTTCAACGGACTTTCCAAGGTCTACCGGGCGGCGGGGTTCAGAGCCGGCTGGATGATTCTCAGCGGTCGCAGGAGCCATGCCGAGGATTATCTGGAAGGTATTTCCATGCTCTCCAATATGCGGCTCTGTGCCAATGTACCGGCCCAGTATGCGATCCAGGCTGCTCTGGGAGGATATCAGAGCATCAAGGATCTGCTGCTTCCCGGGGGACGTCTGCGCGAACAGCGGGACATCGCCTATAAAATGCTGACGGATATTCCCGGAATTACCTGCGTAAAACCTCAAGGAGCCCTCTATCTTTTTCCGAAGATCGACACCGGCCGTTTCGGAATCGTCGACGACATGAAGTTTATCCTGGATTTTCTCAAGGAAAAGAAGGTTCTGATGGTGCAGGGAACGGGCTTTAACTGGCCCGAACCGGACCACTTCCGGATTGTTTTTCTTCCCCGGGTGGATGAACTTGAGCATGTTCTCGGATCCCTGAAGGATTTTCTCGAAACCTACCGACAGATCTGAAGGTGCATGGTTCCGAATCAGTAGGCCTCTTTAAGAATATCGATGATATCCCCGTACCTCAGCTCCCTGGGATTGTACATGAGCGAAGCGTCACCCATGGCAGCTTCCGCGACGGCATTGAAATCAGAAGGTTGTACGGCGATCTCCCGCAGGGAGCATGGATGCCTTCCTCCGGTGGCTTCGTGCAGAGAGCTGTTCAGTTCCCGTATATGTCTGATGACCGCAGGTCCCCGTACACTCGCTGCGGTATGCTCGTAGTTTTCCCTGCCCTGCAGGGGGATGAGAAGTTTTCCCAGGGCTTCATCGATGCTTTCTCCGTTATACTCCAGTGCAAAAGGCAGCAATACCGCCATGCAGGCTCCATGGGGCGCAGCGCATACCCCGCCGATTGCATGCCCTATTGTGTGGACCATTCCTACCATGGAGTTGGAAAAGGCCCGCCCCGCCAGGTTCGATGCCAGGGCCATGCCCCGACGGTGAACCGCCTGGTCCGGAAAATTTACCGCCTGTTTCAGGTGTGCAGACAGGAGTTCCAGAGATCGCCATGCCATAAGGTCGCTCAAGGGATTTTTTCCAAGACAGGTAAAGGCCTCCACCGCGTGACTCATGGCGTCCATTCCCGTAACGGATGTCAGATGAGGCGGGAGAGAAAGGGTCAGGGAGCTGTCCAATACTGCCGCCCGGGGCTGGAGAAACTGGGAGACAAAGAGGCGTTTTCTCTTTTCATCATGATCGGCGATTACGGCGACCCTGGTGGCCTCTGAGCCGGTCCCCGAGGTTGTAGGTATCATGTATACTGGCACAGGCGAAGGAGACAGCAGGTTCGATCCCTCCCTGGCCAGAACGTTCTTTCCCTCGAGTCCCAGGCTTATCACCATCCCCTTGGCCGTATCCAGTACGGAACCTCCCCCCAGAGCAATAATTCCGTCCCGCCGGTAGGCACGGTAATCCTCCGCCAGGCTGCTGACGAGCTTGAGGTCCGAGTCGGGAGGCACATTATCCCGGACAATAATATCCAGTCCGGGGTCAAGGGAATCCAGCAGGTTTTTGAGCAGTCCCGCTGCTGTTATACCCCGGTCGGTAACAAGCAGGGGGGCCCGAACCTTGTCCCGGGAGAGGAGGTCTCCAAGCTCAGCCAGTGTTCCGTCTCCCCATATCAGTTCGGTATCGGCGGAAAACTGGAAGATTCCGGGAAAATGCAGGGGGAAGGGATAGCTGCTCTCCTCGCTGAGGCTCTCCCGGTAAAGTTCCCGGAGGAATTGATCAAGAACACTTTCTCTGCGTATGAGCCGACGGTCAATTACCAGAATGTCGGCCTTTTGTATCTCCTGCGACAGATCATCTGGGTTCAGGGGTATCCTCAGAACCGGACATGTTATCTTTGTCCGGGGTACTGGGACGCTTCCCATGAGGATAAGGCCCCCGGTGTCGTCCGGAAGCTCCTCATCGTCGCTTATTATAATGACCTCCGTTCCGGGATCGGGTTCCATATTGGAGAGTAGGGTCATGGATTTATTGAGCAGCTTTCTCTCGCTGACCGCGGTTATCCGCCGAATACCGCGGACGCCGAACTCGTAGCCGATTTGTTCCACCGCGGCGGTGCCGCAGATTATAGTCCCTGTCGGCAGAATACGGCGTTTCATTATGCTCTCCTTTTGGCTGCAGGAAAAAGCAGGCTTGCATAGAGAACCATGCGCTTGAGAATAAGCCGGTCCGGTTTTCGCCACAGTTTCACGGCCCGCCGTGCAAGGACCCTGGGCAGCAGTAGAATCTCTACAGCATCGATAATGCGGATAAACGAGAGAACCTTTGCAAGGTTCCCCGCAGCGATCAGTCTTCCCCCGGCTTCGCTGACAGCGGTACTCTCCCGGAAGGTAAAAAGCCGGAAGGCTGCTTCGGCGCTCTTGAGCCTGATCTCCAGGTCCGCGGAGTTTTCCTTGTCGGAGACAGGATAGAGCTGTCCCAGGCCGTCGGATTCAAGGATAAGGGCCGGTCCCGGAGCCCGGAGACCAAGAAGGATACGGTAGCCCTCGGGGAAGTTCCGGGCCTCCTCACCCGCTTCACGGGACAGATAAAGCGTCCGGGGAACAGCCCGCCCAAGGATACAGAGCAGAAGCCGAATATAGAGGATCCTGCAGCGTTTTATTCGGATTCGAAGGGTGCGGGACACGGCGCTTCCTCCATAAGCCGCTCCAGGTCTTCCCGCTGAGGCATGCCGGCGGGACTGTACTTGCGGAGGCGGTAGTATTTTTTGACCATGGTCCGAATCGGTACTGTCGTATTCCTGCCCGGAAAGCGGGTCTGCTTCTCTTCGGTAAACCGGGCGGGCAGGGTATCATCTACGGCGGTTTCGGACATGCAGAGGTTTATCCAGCGTTCGAGCTTGGTTATCCGTTCTCCAGCCCGGAGCAGCCCGTTCCTGCTGAGTTTTATACCGGTTACGGTACTGAACATTCTGTTCAGGGGAGTCCAGTCCATCAGCTGCTGGGATATCCGGGGAGTAAGTATGGTGAGTATCCGCAGGATCCAGCGGGGAACGCAGCGTGGAATGGGAGGTTCCGTAAGAATACCGTAACTGGTGAACTGACAGATCTGCAGGGAGTTTATTGCTGCGTAGAGATTTTCGCAGAAGACCGCCCAGGAAGCTTTTCCCAGGGTCGAATAGGGAGGCATGTATTTCAGGATCTGTTCGAGTCCCACCAGGTAGGAGCCCAGATGACAGCCTCCTTTGTTGTAGACTGCGTAGGAGAGCCCCTGCCCCCAGGATGCCCGGGGATCATAGGCGGCGCATTCCAGTCCCTTGACCTGGATTGCAAATTCCCGGCCGCCGTATTTTTCGCTCAGGACCCGTGTTCCTTCCGCAAGTTCATAGCCTTCGCCCTGCCGGAACGCAATGTCCCGGATGGTTTCCGATATACTGTCAACGTCTCCGAAGCGCAGGCTGCTCGGACGCAGGCCTTTTTCCGCCGCTTCCATGGCCCAGGCGATGGATCCTCCCGCAGAGATGGTATCCATACCCAGGTCATTCATCTCTTCGTTCCAGACGCCGATCAGGTCGGAATCAAAGTTCTCGATATTGCTCCCGAACATTCCCACGGTCTCATACTCAGGGATCTGGCGGGTTTTGCCGTCGGGATACTCCCCTTTGTGTCCGCAGAGAATCACACAGTGTCTGCATGTGGAAAAGCGCGGCGAGTAACGTTCCGCCATGTATTCTCCGGTGGTTTTTTTTGTTTTCGGATGGTACCTGTCCCGGAAGTTATGAACCGGAGAAAAGCCTGCCTTCATGCCGTAGCGCACATTTGCGGAGGTTCCGCAGGATTTATAGGCCTTTGACACGGGATTCCGCTGAATCATTTTACGGGTTTTTGTGGAAATCCTGTTGAAACCCTCCGGATCATGGGGCTCGATGACGCAGGACCATCCACGGACAAGCACAGCCTTCAGATTCTTCGATCCCATAACAGCCCCGACTCCTCCGCGCCCTGCAAATCGGTGACCGGAACGGATATTTGCGTAGTGCACCAGATTTTCTCCTGCAGGTCCGATGCACAGGCTTGCTTCGTCTTTTTCAAGCTTCAGGTTTTCCTGGGTCGCCTCTGTCCCCATGTTCTTGAGATGTGCCGCGGGTTCAAATACTGCTCCTTCGCTGCTGATCCTGAGAAGCTGCAGTTCCCTGCACGTGCCGCTGAGGATCAGACCGTCCCAGCCTGCTGTACGCAGGCCCTCTCCAAAGGGACCGCCGCAGGATGATCCCACAAGAAGCTTTGTAAGGGGAGATTTGGTCAGGACCTCAAAGCGGGCGGAGCAGGGGGCCTTTGTTCCCAGAAGCACACCAGTGGAGACGATCAGAAGATTCTCCGGACCCAGGGGAGGTATGTCCTTGAGCCGCTCACCTAGAAGATCATAGTAGATTTTGATTGCCAGACCCTTGCCGCCCAGGTAGAGCCGCTGGTCTTTTTCCTGTACCGGATACTCCTTCCATTCCCGGGTTGTACAATCTATATAAAGATACTTTCCCGCTGCTCCCTTTACTTTCATACATCCTCGACAACATACTTGAGATATGCTTATATTCTCAGGGCACATTCAAGGCTTGTCAAGAATCATAGGAGAAGGAAACCCATGCTGGGACGACTTTTTGACTCATTCGTATATCTGCTGATTCGTGTTGTCTGCCGTATTGAGGCTTCCGAACTCGAGAAAGTCCCACGGAATGGTCCGCTCCTGGTGGTATTCAACCACATCAACTTTCTGGAGGCCCCGCTTTTTTATCTGCTCATGCGTCCGAGGAGGATGTACGGGGTCATGAAGGTTGAGCTTTCCAGAATGCCGGTGGTTAAAAGCATCGCCCGGCGCTGGGGCGGAATCCCCTTAAAACGGGGCGCACCGCCTTCGGCGGCATTTCGAAGGGTGGGGGAACTCCTCTCCGAGGGAGCGATTATCGGACTGGCCCCCGAGGGGACCCGTTCCCGGAACGGGCACCTGCAGAAAGGGAATCCCGGGGTTGTTACCCTGGCCCTGCAGAACAATGTCCCTGTTCTGGCGGTGGCCCACTACGGAAGTCAGAACCTCTGGAAAAATCTGAGGCGTTTGAAACGTACGGAGATTCGTTTCAGGGTAGGTGTACCCTTCAAGCTGGCGGCTCCCGAACGGGTGAACAAGGAGAGCAGGAGACTCCTGACCGACCAGATGATGAAACAGCTGGCCCTGCTTTTACCTCCGGAGCTGAGGGGAGATTATGCCCGCGTCAATGAGATCGGGGAAAATCTGATCGAGAAGCTGGAATAAAAAAAGCGGGCCTGGGCCCGCTTTCGTTGTGAGTGCCCTCAGGCGGTCTGACGTTTTTCCCGAATTACCTTGCCCTCGATTCGGCGGGCAAGTTCCAGTGAGATGTCCCTGGGAACCTCGATGGTTGCACTGTTCTTTTTGAGGCGCACCTCTCCGATGGGAAAGCGCATTCCCTTCATTGCCCTGTTCGCAAGGCCGATAATCTCCGATTTTGAAAGGCCCTCCTGGCTTCCCATGGAAAACTTTACCTTAACGTAATCCACTTCGTTCCTGCCCCGGGGTCCGCGTTTTCTGCTGTCCTGGTCCCTGAAACCGCCCTTTCGTTCCCGGGGGCCCTGGACGGCGGCCCGTATATCCTGCTTTTTACCGAAATATTCAATCTGTTCCCTGAACCGGGTATGAAGGACCTTTTCGATCAGCTCTTCCTGGGACATTCCGCGGAGCCTTTCAATCGCGCCCTCCATGCAGAGGGCTGATTCCCTGGGTAGTTCTCCTGCGTTTTCCAGCTCAGTCACAAAGGTGTCTATCCTGTGCTGCAGGATTTCGTTTCCCGTGGGGACCTCCATCCGGCTTACCCCGCTTTTGATGCGCCTCTCCAGGGATCGTAGTTTGTGACGGTCGGCAGGAGTCGCAATTGCAAGGGATACTCCCTCCCGGCCCGCTCGCCCGGTACGTCCTGAGCGGTGCACGTAGGACTCGGCATCATGGGGAAGTTCGTAATGTATCACATGGGTCAGACTGTCTACATCAATGCCCTGGGCGGCAACGTCGGTGGCAACCAGAATGCTGACAGCCCCTTTCCTGAAACGCTGCATAACGTAGTCCCGCTGCATCTGGGACAGGTCGCCGTGGATAGCATCGGCGGACAGGCCGTCCTCCGCCAG
>Ga0334900_1001074_pt1 | contig 32449 bp, 21 predicted proteins | sample GraSluR3_MG_2_FD_207231 | JGI IMG/M metagenome (GOLD analysis project Ga0334900, IMG submission 207231) | Sludge microbial communities from methane-producing bioreactor in Wageningen University, Netherlands - Granular Sludge_31_08-R3 | ecosystem: Engineered > Bioreactor > Anaerobic >... | reverse complement strand
GTCCCATTCGTAAGAGTATGGCGAAGTACCACCATTAGCAGAAGCAGATAAATCAACCGGTTCGGCAGCACATTGCGGATTTGGATTAGCAGTAGCCGTAACTTCGGGGTTTTCCAAAACTGTAATAATTTCTTCATTAGAAATAGCTTGTTCGCAACCATTACCATCACAAGTATAAATACATCTATATCTTCTATTGTTAAATATTTCACTACCATCAATAATGTATGTATTGCTGTTTGTCCCATCATCAACCCAAACAGTTCCATCAAAAAATTGCCATTGATAAGTACAATTACCTGCTCCACTGTTAGCCGTAGCAATTAACTCAATTTGGTTGTTTTCACAAGTTGAGTTCTCCGGAGCAGATATTATGATTGAAGGGTCTTCAATAACTTCTACAGTATTAATTGGAGCATCTGCGATATCACAACCTTCTCCATTAGGTGAGTATATTGGTTGGTATTCCCAAATTCCTATTCCGGGAGTATCAGGAGAAGTAACACTAGTCCAGATGGTTTCACCTTGAGGTCTTCTTTGCCACGAAATTGTTCCACCCAGTCCATTAATTACGTTTGCACTAAGCATAACCTGTCCTCCTTCGCAAATGGGAGAGGGGTTAACATCAATAGCATCCCATTGGGGAGCATCAACGATATTAATAATGATTTGATTTGATGTAGCTACATCACAAGCATTACCATCACAAGAATATTGGCAGCGATATATTCTATTTGAAAATGGATTATTAGTAGGAACATTGTATTCGTTATTGTCAGTTCCAATATTAATCCATGTGGTACCGCCATCATCAGAATATTGCCATTGATATATGCAAATACCAGCTCCACCTGAACTGTTAGCATAAAGAGTAATGGTACCCTCTTCACAAGCTTCTGTATCTGAAGCTGTAATTGAGATATTTGGGTCAAAGACATTAATAAGTATTGGTCCAGCCCAGTCGCGACACAATGATGACCCGGATTGTACCATACAAAGATAATAGTAAGCACCTTCACTTGTTGGTGTCGGAGGGTCAAACGAATCGCTTGTTTCGCCGGTAATATTTACAAATCCAAGTGGAGGTATATCACAAAATCCGGTACATTCCATCCATTGATATGTATATGTACCAATACCACCGGTAGGTGTAGTTGAGAATATTAATTCGGATGGATTATCTCCAAGGCAAATATTTTGGTTATTTATAATATCCCCTGCATCAAATCCTGCATAAGAAGGATGTTCAAGTTCTAAATAATCTCCTGAAGAAGCTCTGATAGATGCTCCACCAAAAGAATTGCCAGAAACTCCACCGTCCACATTTATGTTAGGGTTAATAACATTGTTTAGGCAAGGATTTCTAAAGATTTTAATTTTGCCTCCACTACCACCGCCACCTCCTTTAGCATTAGAGAAGCATGAGCCTTGCGATTGGTTTGGTAAGCCAGCGTCCCCACCATTTCCGCCAATCACTTCAAATGTTCCAAGTATTGTAGCAGCCTGTGTTGAAGAAACTAAAATACCACCACCGGCTCCACCACCGGCTCCACCACCGGCTCCACCTGTTCCATAATAATTTCCTACATCGGGGCAACTTGTACAGTTATCATCTACTTCAATGTTACCATTATTATCTATATAGCAATGATATTTATTGTCATTTGAGGCAGTTCCACCATTTCCACCAATAGCACCTTGTGTTCCGTTACAAAGAATTATTCCGGTAGTTGAGATATTTACACTATTAGTAGCAATAAGTTCTACTTTACCGCCTCCATTTCCGCCGTTGCCGCCATTAATACCATCTGTGTATCCACCACCACCACCACCTGCACCACCGCCTCCGGAGCCAAAGAATACTGAGTGGCTAAAGTTATCGCCATATGCCGTTGGTTGTCCATTTGCTGTTCCACCTGCACCTCCGCTAATTACATATAATAATGCAGCATCGCCTCCTTTGCCGCCGGCGCCCCCAATTCCGTTGTAGGCACCACCACTTGCCGCTGCAGCACCGCCACCTCCTGCGATATAACCTTCGGTACAAGAAGTACAATTAACATTAAAGCAAAATGCAGGTAATCCCCCACTATTTCCGGCTATTCCTCCACCTAAGCCAGAGCCGTTTGTGCCGGCTAAACCTGCACCTCCACTAGTACATCCACCATTGCTGTTACCTGCTTCTCCTCCTAATCCTCCAAGACCGCCATAACCACCTTTGCCATTTCCATTTATTACTCCATCAATAATAATGTTATTAGCTTCTATATGTAAAGAATTACATGATAGTTCTACTGTTACACCGGCTTGTACATGAAAAGTGTTAATATTTGTATGTGTACCACCCAAATAGGAATCGGAGCTAATGATTAAGTCGGCTCCTCCGTAATCAACATTGGTACCGCAAGTAGGAGAACAAGTGCTTCGCCAGTTTAAGCTTAGATTTGTGGAATTTATACTACAATCTATTTCTGTAAGTAAAAGACTAACAGTCTGATCTGCTGGAGCTGTATATGTTATTTGTGCTGTAGTACCTGAAAAGTAAATAACTAAATTTTGTTCGCTGCATGTAGTCCCAATAAATAAGCTTAACATTGGATTGGTAAAACCAGCTATTCCCGAAACTTCCCATTGATAGGTGTAACCTTCGGTAAGATTGAAGACAGCATAATCTTGACTATTAAACGAATTTGTAACTAAATCCCAAGTCCCAATGTTTGATTCAATTGTTGCTCCTGAAATTGTTGAAGCAGGGTCTTGCGAATTACAATTAAAACACTGTGAATTTGATTGATTTGGTAATAATAAGGATATAATAAATACTAATATTATATAGAGATGTCTATTTGTAAGTATATGTGTAAGCATAATTATATTAACGCACTTTTAAAAAAGACTGTAAATTATGTAAAAAGACTGCTCGTGAAACGGCAAGTTATTAACATTTTATTGACAATTAACCAAAAAGTTGTTGAAATCTTTTTACTAAAGATTAACAATTAAAAGCTAGGTACATTTCCTTTAATTTCCTTATTTGGCTGGAAAATAAAAGCTGCGAGACTGATCTCATGTGCGCCACTACTAACATTTCTTATTCTACTAGTTACAATATCGAAAGCATAAGTGATTTGAAACTTATTATATTTATATCCTAATTGTAAAACAAGTGCATCTTTATTTGCATAATGCAATGCAGCAAGAAATTTATTTTGGAACATATAGTTAATACCAATATCAAATTTAAAAGGTGTTCCTGCAGTAGAATAAGTATTTACGAAAGGATTAATGATATGGTCCCCAAATCCGGTATCAAAAATCCCACCACCTGTAAAATAAAAGTGCCTTGATGAAGTTACTTGTGCTTCGGTACCATTATTTTGATAGAACTTAAATTGGGATTTTAGTAATTGTTGAGCAGCAAAACCTACATAAAAAACATTAGAATAAATATATATTCCTGCATTAATATCTGGTTTCCATGCTGCATCTGTAAGACTTGTATTTAAAATAGCATCATTAGGATTAAACAAAGTGATATCTTCGCCTTTAATTCGATATTGGGTAAAAGTCCATGCTAAGCCCAATGATATGTTGAATTTATCTGTTTTTAGTACATAAGCGTAGTTCAGATTAAGATATAAGCGATTTGTGATTCCGGTAATATCATTAGATATAAATGCACCTGCGGCCATATCAGGTCTAAAAGGGTATTTTCCTGCTAAGGTACTAATAATTGGGGCACCTTCGAACCCAACCCACTGGCTTCTATGGTTAAGTATAATGTCCGGACTATTATGGTCGCCGATTGTTGCAGGATTCAGTATCATCCTGTTAAAAGGTTGAAATCTGAACTGTGGTAGTTGTTGTGCGTTACTACTTATAAATAGGCTTATGGCAAATAATAATAATAAAACTTTCTTCATTTTTATCTAATAATATTAACATGTCCTTTTAACAGTTTGCTACTATTGCCGGGTTCGATTATAAAATAATATGTTGCTTCTGGTAAATCTTTACCATTATATGTGCCGTCCCAGTCATTTTGGTAATTTTTTGCGTAAAACACCTGATTTCCATTTCGGTTAAATACCCAAATTTCGCTATAAGGAAATTGTTCAATATTTTCGATTACCCAAACGTCGTTGTTGCCATCTCCATTTGGAGTAAAAGTATTAAAGGCAATTATGCAATATTTTTCTTCGGGCAGCTCTATCTCATAATCATAAATGCAATCATTACTATCTGAAATTGTAAGATAATAGATACCTTCACGCAATTCGTTAACATAGTCATTTTCGCTGCCATTGAACCAGAAATAGGTGTATGGAGGAGTTCCTCCGTGTGCTTCAGTTTCTATGCTTCCATCGTAAACTCCACTGCATGATGGATTTGTAAGTATAAATCCTGGATTTATTGAATCGGGATGTGTAACATTCAGGTTTATTGTATCGCCACAGTAATAATAATCTTTAGCATAAATAAAGTGTGTGCCGGCTCCTAAATTATATGCAGTATCACCAATAAATCCATTCGACCATTCGTATAAGTATGGTGGTGTTCCATTTTGTAAACTTGCTACAGCTATTGCTAACGAATCGTTGTAACATGGGTTTGGTGAAATTACTTCTGCTGTTCCTGTTAATGAGCCTTGATGCTCTACAAATAATTCTAAAGAGTCAATGCAATTTTGAGAATCAGTAACAGTAACGCTAACTATTCCTGCTTGTAAATCAGTAGGGGTTGAACTTGTTTCTCCGTTTGACCAAATGTAAGCATAAGGACTAGTTCCTCCTTGTGGAGTTATATTGGCTGAACCAGGAGTTTCGCCACAAATGACCGGTTCTGTGGTGCCCGAAAGTACAAGTAAATCAGGTTCACCAAAACTAATACTGTCATATCTTGTACATCCATTAAAATCAGTAATTGTAATAAAATAGTATTCGTTAGCAAGCATTCCTGAACCGGTAAATCCGTCTTGAATTACTCCATCTTGCCAAACAACTTCATAGGGGGGTGTTCCTCCTTCAGGAGATGATGTAGCAGAAGCATTATCAAATCCAAAACATGATGGTTCAGTTATATTGGTAAAAACATTGCTTAATCGTTCAGGTTCTATTATTTCAATAGAGTGAATTTTATTACAAGCATGTTGGTCGGTAACAGTAACAGTATAAGTGCCGGGGAATAAATTTTGTATCGTATCATTATGGAAGCCATGGCTCCAATCTATCAAGTAGTTTGGTACTCCACCTTGAATGTCAAGATATATAATTCCATCGTTCATTCCATAGCAACTTATATGTTCAGTTTCAATATTAACTATTAATTCATCAGGTGTAGTTATGTATGTTGAAACAGTATCAGAACAATTATTTTCGTCTGTAACAGATACCATATAGAATCCGGGAGGTAAGTTTTCTAGTTCCGGTGTATTAATTGTTGGGTTATGGAACCATGTATAATTATAAGGAGGATTTCCACCATTTGTTAATACTGTTATTGTTCCATCATTATCACCAAAACAAGTAATATCGGTATCAATGATCATTGATATAAGAGTATCTGGTTCGGTAACCATTGTAATATCTGTCCATAAACATCCATTATGATCAGTAACACTTAGTGTATATGTACCTGCCGGGATATTATGCAAGTCTTGAGTTATTGCTCCATTACTCCATAAGTAATTATATGGCGGTGTTGCTCCTGAAACTGAAACATCAATACTACCATTTGTATATCCATGACATTGTACATTTGTGCCTTCTGATATAATAGTTAATGGAGATTCGGGTTGGTCTATAAATACAGAGTCAATAATAGAACAACCTGCCCAGTCGGTAATTGTAACAGTATGCCATCCGGCATGTAAGTTTGAAGGGTCTTCAGATTCACTTCCACTTGGTGACCAAGAAAAGAAATATGGTGGTGTGCCGCCGCTTACTTCGGTTTCAACTACTCCGGTATTATGTCCATGACACGAAATATCTTGAGCTTCAAGACTATGCATTAAAGGTGGATTTACAGTTATCGACATGCTATCGTATGCTTCACAGCCATATTGGTCAACTATAGTTACTGTATAGAAACCTGGAGGTGCAAAGATGCTATCGGTATCATTATTTATATTTTCATGAATTTCTCCTGTACTCCAAATAAAATCGAAAGGAGGGATTCCATTTTGTGCTTGAGCATTGACATAACTATAAGGGTCGCCATAACAATAAGGTGCTGAATACAGTAGGACATTTACTTCAGATTTTGGTAAAGGTTTTATATGTGTTCCAGGAAATACCAAGTCTTCTTGAAAATGTTCTAGTTCCCATGTTTCATCGAACCAAGTTAAAGGGATATACCCAAGTGGTATTTCCCATTCGAATAGAGGGCCTATACACCATGGTCCTAGTTTCTCTTCATCAACCATATTTTCGGCAAGTTCAACATACGGATCCATTGGAATTGCGGGAGATTTTTGTGGAGTATTACTTGAACTTAATTCTTGAACAGGAAGTACAAATTCAGGCATTTCAACATCATTATACATTTTAAAGAATGGGATATCAACAGTTATACAAACCGAGAGGACTTCAATTCCTATTGCAAACGACATGCTATCCCAAGTATGATTTCTGATTGTTGGTTGTATGTTATATTGTACTCCTACATACATGCTATCTTCGTAAGGTTCAACCCCATGACATGGATAAGTAATTGTAAGATCGTTGCCTATTGCCATAGTGATACTATCTTCGTATCCTGTTTCGACGGAATTACCCCCAGGATCGTTAATTTCGTACTCCAATTCGGTAGGGAAGCTAAATGTTCCCCATATAGTAGGGCAGAAATATATATCTTGATGCAAATAGTTTCTCATTAATAGTTCTGCCTGTAGCAGACTATATTCGATTTGAAAAATTACATCTCCTAACGAAGTACTGAAAGGATATTCAATTGTTCCGTTAAGTAAGGCAATTGCTTCTTGAATTTGAGGCCCGTCGGGTGGGGGGATATAGCCCGCCATTTGGTAAAGAAACCCGATAAGGTCAAGATGTACAAATAAGTACATACTATCTCCCTGAGCAATTAAGCAGTTGGTTTCTTCTTGAATATAATCTTCTGTTTCTACATAAGGTAGATGAACATGAGCTTCAAAATTAAAACCTACCAAGTCTGTAAAGTCAACATCTATTGGCAGTTCATAGTCGTGGCAGAATTGAAATTGGTCTCCTACATAACATGGAAATATTGCATATTCATTTTCTGCATCAATATGAAATAGGGTATCTAAAGTATATGGAACTTGTACCGAAGGAGGTATTATATGGATAGTATCGCATCCAAATACACAAACTATTATGTCCATAAAAGGATTAAACATATATTCGAAGTCGAGAGTAATAACTCCAACAGGAGGAAATTCCGTTGATAAGTCCCAGCCATCTGTAACTTCAAAATCTGTAAAAATTGTTGTTGGTCCTCCATAATCGAAAGTTTCATGAGCAGGGAAGTCGAGATGAGTTAATATTGGGTAGTCTAGGTCAAATTCTCCGGTGTAAAATCCATGAGCTTCAAATGTTGAGGATAATAAAGCTTGTATCCCAATTTGAAAACCGATGCCAAGTTGCATCCCTAAAATGTCTTGAATTTCAGTAAAACCCCAACTTTCATCAATATCAAAGTCGAAGATACTATAATCTACATCAATTCCGTAAGCCCAATCGGGACCCCACATATTTTGGTCGTATGATGAATACCACATTTCATGTGAAAGGTTATTTTCAGGGTCTTGAGCAAAAATATTGATTACTAATAAGGTGGTAACTATTAGTAGCAGTGTTTTTTTCATAATGTCAGAAATTTTATTGAACTGATTTCAATGTTGCTTCTATTGCAGGATACAATAATTTTTTCATTGAAGAAGGATAATTTACGTTTACCCAAATCGTTTTATCTTCTCCTGTAAACAACATTGCTCTTTCAAATTCGTGAACATTTGTTTCGAATTTAACAAAATAAATAACAGCCCTTTTACCTGTTTCTGTTGTTAATTCAACTTTTTCAATAAACTCGTAACCCTGGTTTTCGATATACTCAGGAGTCATCCCTTGTTCTATTGAGCGGTGTCCTAAATTAGGAATTTCTAATATCTGTATTGTAGTGCCGGAGCCCGGGTGAGAAAAACCGTTTATATCGGGATCAGCAATAAAATGCTCGGGGGGAATAAGTTGAACATTAGTGTTTGGTGCTGTAACTAACTTAGATGCATCATAAATTAGTTCGCTCTGTTTTTCAGCAACAAAAGTTTCAAGGCTTTTTTCTTGTTCTTGTGCCAATAGTGAAATTGTATAAAAACAGATAATTGTAACAAGTAAAAGGTGTTTCATAACATTTTAATTTTTTGCTAAGATATAAAATATATTTATTCAATTCTCAAATAAGTAAACGTATTTTATTACAATCAGTTGTCTGTATCTTAATGAATAATTATTAAATATTAAAATTAGTTAAAAATTATACCATCTTTAATTGTAAATAATTTGTCTGTTTGTTTTGCATGTTGTTCATTATGTGTAACAACTACGAATGTTTGTCCTGTTTTTTCTCTAAGCTCAAAAAATATTTTATAAAGTTCTGCGGCATTTTTTGAATCAAGGTTTCCACTAGGTTCGTCAGCTAATACAACAGCAGGTTTGTTCACTAAAGCTCTTGCTATTGCAACTCTTTGTTTTTCGCCTCCCGAGAGCTCAGATGGTTTATGATTAATGCGGTTTTTTAATCCAAGATTAATTAATAATTGGTTTGCTGTATTGTAAGAATCTTTTTTTGACATTCCTGATATAAAAGCAGGTATGCAAACATTTTCGATAGCAGTAAATTCGGGTAGTAGATGATGAAATTGAAAGACAAACCCAATTTCTTTATTCCTAAATTTGGCAAGCGATTTTTCGTTTAATTCGGCAGTATTTACACCATTAATAATAATTTCGCCTGCATCAGGTTTTAGGAGTGTTCCTATTATATGTAGTAATGTTGTTTTACCTGCACCGCTAGCTCCAACTATACTTGTAATCGAGCTTTTCTCAATGTCAAGGCTGATCCCTTTTAGCACTTTTAGTTCGCCATACGATTTTTCAATGTTTTTTATATGAATCATAGTGTTTCAAATTTTGACACGTAAAGTTAAAATTATTTTTAAGCATTTTTATATTAATAACTTTTTATTGTCGTGAATAATAAGGCTTACGATTGTTGAAAAATATTTTGTTAATAATTATGGTTTGATATACTGTTTAGCTATGCTAATTTTACAATCCTTTTTTAAAGATAATTAGTGTTTGTATTATGGCAGAAAAGAAAACAAGTAAAGTAAAGACTTCCTTAACGGATATGTCTGATAAATTAAATGAATTGTATGGTAGAATACCCCCTCAAGCTGTAGATATAGAGGAGGTTGTGTTAGGGGCTTTGTTAATACAAAGTGATGCTATTTACTTAGTAATGGACGTTTTGTCGCCCGAAAGTTTTTACAAGCCGGAGCATGGTTCAATCTTTGGTGCAATTGTTAATCTGTGTACAAATCAAAGTGCAATTGATATTCTTACAGTTTCAGAACAATTGAAATCTGATAATTTGCTAGATAATGTTGGAGGGGTATCGTATCTTTCTTCGCTTACAAGTAGAGTTGCTACTTCTGCACACTTAGAATTTCATGCTAAAATCATTCAACAGAAATATATTCAGCGAGAACTTATAAAAGCAAGTGCCGAAATACAGGCAAAATCTTTTGATCTTAGCGAGGATGTTGATGAATTAATAAATTATGCCGAGCAGCGAATATTTGAAATTTCGGAAGGGAATATTAAAAAAGAAACTGTTAAAATCGACAGCTTGCTGGGAAATGCTTTAGATGAGATTTATAAAGCACGTAATCGTGAAGATGGACTTTTGGGCGTTCCTTCCGGTTTTAGCGAATTAGACCGATATACAAGTGGTTGGCAAAATAGCGATCTTGTGATAGTTGCTGCTCGTCCTAGTATGGGTAAAACTGCTTTTGTTTTGAGTATGGCAAGAAATATTGCTGTTGACCATAATAGACCTGTGGCTTTGTTCTCGCTCGAAATGAGTAACATGCAGCTCGTTAATCGTTTAATCGCAGCAGAAGCTGAAATTGCCGGTGATAAAATAAGAAATGGTAGATTACAGGATTATGAATGGAAACAACTCGAAACTAGAATTAAATCGCTTGAAAATGCTCCAATATTTGTTGACGACACTCCGGCTATATCAATATTCGAATTAAGAGCTAAAGCAAGAAGACTAGTACAAACACATAGAGTACAAGCAATAATTATCGATTATTTGCAGCTTATGACCGCTGGAGTAAATATGAAAGGAAATAGAGAACAAGAAGTCAGTACTATTAGTAGGTCTCTAAAAGCTATTGCAAAAGAACTAAATATTCCTATATTAGCTCTCTCACAGCTTAATCGTTCTGTAGAAACTCGAAGTACTAGCGATAAGCGTCCCCAATTATCCGACTTGAGAGAATCGGGTGCAATAGAACAAGATGCCGACCTCGTTTTGTTTATTCATCGCCCCGATTATTATGGCTTGCACGAAGATAAACAGGGAAACATAAGAACAGGTCAGGCGGAAATTATTATTGCTAAACATCGTAATGGTGCCACAGGAAGCTGCTGGTTAAGCTTTAAACAAGAGTTTGCAAAATTTACTGATATTGCTGATTTTATTGGTAATATATCAGATGAAGGAGTAACATTTGGCTCTAAAATGAATGATTTCGATAGTATGCCAATTAATGATGAGTTTGCTGCAAACAATAACGAAGAACCAGACTTTTAAATCTTTAATATCTCGAAATGCAAACTTGTAAAAAATGTATTTTAAATGACTCATATCCAAATCTCAAGTTTGATGAGAATGGAGTATGCTCTTTATGCAAAAATAGAAAAACTTACATCTCTAATGTAAATAGTGATAAAGAGTTACTCGAAATCTTTGATAAAGTAAAAAAAAGAGGATTACAATTTGATGCCCTAGTTCCACTAAGCGGCGGTAAAGATAGTACCTATATTTTATACCTTGCGGTTGAAGTTTATAAGCTTAATGTACTTGCCATGACTTACGATAATGGTTTTTTGAGTAATTTGGCATGGAGCAATATACATAATGCAATTGAGAAAACTAAAGTTAAACATATAGTTTGCAAACCTAATTTAGAAATTCAAAAAAAGATATACAGAAATTTACTACTTTTAAGTGGTGATATGTGTGGTGCTTGCGATATCGGGACAAAAGCAAATATTCTTAAAACTGCCAAAGATTATTCTATCCCTTTAATTTTATATGGCAACTCTCCACTCGAAGAAGATTCTTTTGTGCCCGACACTATTCAAGATATATCAAGGTTAAAATATATATTAAAGCAAACTAAAGATTTGTCTAAAACAGAGATTAATGAGTTTTTGGTTTACCCAAATTATAATTTTTTTCGCCATTCGTTTAATAAAAAGTTTGGTATAATGGCTAAAGAAATTAGCCCACTATTTTACATAGATGTGCCATCAGATAAAGAAATGGGGATTATAATTTCGGAGAAACTTAATTGGCATGACGATAATAGAGAATACTCAAAGCATCTTGATTGCCTTGCCGAACCATTTACAAATTATATAAGAAATAAAATTTATGGTTACGAAAGAAGATTATGTCAATATAGCAACATGATACGTAACAATGAGATAAGCAGAGAATTAGCTATGGAATTGTACAGAAGTGATAAAATAGAATCTCTTCCTGAAAACTACAATGTTGTTTTAGACTATTTAAATCTAAGCCATGAGGACATAAGTACAATAATATCAAACAAAGCTTTAAAATACGAAAACAAAACCTCAAGAATTAATAAAATATATGCAAGATTAATCAATTTAAAAAGAAAAGTCTTACAGCATTATTAAATTGCAGTATTCCCAAAATTTGAGAAATCAGAAGCTAACTTTTAGTTAGCCCCTGATTCAGACACATTTATTCTATCATGATTTTAACAGTTTCAATTAATTTTGAATCTTCATTAAAAAGTTGTAACAAGTATATTCCTTCATTCATAGTTTTATTCAAATCAATTGAGATTAAATCTGAATTACAGTATCTTTCAATCAATACCTGACCAGTAATATTCAATATTTTTAATGTTGAAATATTGATTTCTGTTTCCGAAATATCAATATAGAGATAATCATGTGCAGGATTAGGAAATATACTGATATTTAGATTGTTAAGTTGGTTGTTCTCGATAGATAAACTTCCTGTTTCTACATACCCAATATTTGAGCTATTACAATAATTGCTGTCGTAAACGTTTAATAAATAGTATCCTCCACACAAGCTGTCGGCAGTTTGAGTTGTTTGCATTTGAGTATCGTACCACTATACTATTAGATTTACATGTTTAATCATGGGTAGTTAATAATTATTTGCAAATTTAAGCAATTATTTATTTATATACGATTAATACAAGCTTGTAAATTTAGCTTTACATATTTTGTAAAAACGAAAGGCTGCATTTTTGCGGCCTTTCGTTGTAATCACCCTTGTCAATCGTAGAGATTTATCCCGCATTATTCATACGATTAGCTTTGTGTAGCTGGTAGGCGTCGAAACTTGCAGATATATCCTTATATTTCAAGAGTTTTGCAACGAAGCAGATGCACAAAGATAATTGTAAGCTTTCTCAAAATTTGGCTAATAATAAAACCTTAAGCACCGTGCCAATCCACAGACTAACAACTTGTTACGAGCCTGCCAAGAATAATGCGATGAATAATGCGGGTTATATAAGCTTGGGTTAAGTTATATGGTGATATTTAAGCCAAAACTAATTGGGTTAAGTTTAGGTCCTTTATTTTCGGAATATAGAGTATTAATATCGTACATACCAAAAACATTAACAGCACCTACACCTAATACTATTTTTACTCCATACCTAAAGTCGTTAAGGTAAAAGTTGTCATGGTCTTTTACTTTGTTTTTACTGCCATCATCTCTGTCAACAATTTTTGTGTAACTATTTATTCTATAACCGGCATAAGCGCCAATACCTATACGGAACATTCTGTCGCCGGCATCGTAGCAGTAGTCTCCAAATTTTACCATTGGCATAATAAGGGCATTTACATAATTAACTGTTAGTTTACTTCTAACTGGTGAGTTAATACTCGTATCGTTAGTAAAGACTAAATCATTAATTGAATTGTCGCGATACATAAGCGTTGTACTATCTTGAAATTTAAAATTATACCACGAAAAATCTGCACCCATTAAAAGTGAGAAATGATTGTTGAGTAGATTCAATTTTGCAGCACCACCCAAATCAACATTCCACGAACCCCATGGCTTAACTGTGTATTGAGCTCCGGTAGCACCAGGAAATTTGCCGTTTGTGAGGTAATTGTTCATCCCCCAATCTAGATATATTACGGGTTCAATTATTGAACTGCTGCTATTATTAGCCCTGTCGAAATTGTAATAATCTTTATTATTTATATTTACAACAGTTTGTTTGTCGTTTTGCGAACTAGTGATTTGTACTTTATTATTTAACTTTTTAATTTTTACAGTAGTAGAGCTATCAACTGACTCCATATCAACTACGTCATTTAAATCTTCGAGTACACTATTTAGTTCATAGTCGATAAAATCTTGTAATTCTTCAACATCATTAAAATCGATAGTGATTTTTACATCATCATTTATTTGAATAATAATTGTATCGTCGAGCATAGTATTATTTGCTAACATATCGTTAGTATTTTGAGCAAAAACTATTGTACTAGTGCATAGTGTTATTAATATTATATTTAGTGCTTTCATCTTCTATTTTATTTTATTGGTTTAAACTTAATAATTCTTGTTTTTGAGATTTTAGGAGCTTAACTGGTCCATTGATATCTTTAAGTTTATTGAAATAATCTCTAAAGTTATTGTCTTCTTTTTCGTTACCTTTTTTGTATGTTATGGTAATAGTTTGATATTCATACAATTCAGGAATTTCACGAGTTTTAAGCTGAGCGATGCAGGGTTCAATTTCTATTATTTTCGGTTTAATTTTACTCATAGGTAATAATGTAACAGGAGTATAAACCTTTTTAATGATATTGTTTTGGTCATTACAATCAGTATTATTGGCTTTGGTTTTTGCTGTGTTGATTTCTACAATGCTTTTAGTGTTTTGATTATCTGGATTATTTATTCTGTGTAAAGTTTTTTCAAAGTCAATATTAGAATAAAGAGCCAGTCCTTTTTGATTAAGATTTGCCGATGTTTCAATAAACCAATTAATAGCTAATCCTGATATAATAACTAAAGCAATAGTGGCTGCAATGGCATATTTTAATTTATTTGGCACAAAGACAACCGCCTTTTTAAGTTTATTTTTGTTGTAATATTTGATATTTGAATCTGCCGAAAGCTTGCAGCGATGATACATTTCAAGTTCACTTTTCATTGCATCATCGCAAAGCAAGCTGTCAAGTTCTCTTTGTTCGAAGGCGGTTAAGCTCTTTTCCACGTGGCTAATCATTAAATAGCTGTGGTTATTTGCCTTTTTAAGGCTTTCGTTATTATTATAGCCCGTTGTGGGGGGAACAATTTTGTATGAATCAGGATCAACAATATCTTTACCAAGCTCCGGATGCCGGTTCAGAAAACTAAGAAGCTCTGCTTCCTGACTACTGTCTAGGTTACCCTCGATATAATCGAGTAAGTAAGCTTCGTAGTTTTTTATGTTAATCATTCTGTTCATAATACATTTTGCATTGTTCCTATATATTGTTTTAAAAATTGGCGTGCTCTGAATATATATACTTTTACCTGCGTTTCATTAAGTCCGGTAATATCGGCTATTTCTTGGTAAGAGTATCCTTCGTAATCCCGGAGCAAAACTACTGAGCGTTGTACGTCATTCAATTGCCCAATTGCATTGTGTAGCACTTCTTTTAAATCGCTGTATTGATCTACGGAAATAGATACTTCTGCTCTAAAATTGTCTGTGTCAACCATTCTTTTGTCTTTTCTGAAGATATCAATACTTCTATTGTGTGCAGTACTAAAAAGAAAAGAACGTGCTTTGTCGAATGCAATATCTCCGTGATTAATCCATAATCTTTCAAAACTGTCTTGTACAATATCTCCGGCTACATGCTTGTTTCCCGTAAGCGATAGTGCAAATCGATATACTTTGTCGGCAAACTGCTCTACTGTTTTATTGTACTCTTTTGTATTCATATTTACATTCTGTTGTATGACGTACAAGTTTGCTGAAAGTTACAAAGAAAATATTTATTTATGTAATGTGCGGGTTATAAGACGATTGTACTAGGAACTATTATCTGTGAGGACAATTTTTATAATACTTTAAGGAGAAGTATGTTGTGTTTTAGAATTCTGTGGTTTCGGCTTCGCATGTCGGTGGTTTCGGCTTCGCTCAATCACCTCAAGTCCAGATAGTTATTATTGTTACCGTAAGGTGGCTGAGCGGAGCCGAAGCCACCACTACCCGAAGCCACCTATCAAGGCAAATTCAAGAAAAAAATTTACTTAATTGTCATCTTCGTCATCAGTAGGCAAATCGTCGTCGGGAATGTTTTCGGCAAGATAATCGAGATCGCCGTACTTATCTTCGTATTCTTCTCTCATATCATCTTTTAATGTGCCGTCGTCGTCGTAATCATCATCTTGCCTTATGATTTCTTTAGCTTCGGAACTTGTCATCCTTACCATGTAGTATTTATCGTCGGTTTCGAAAGGTAAAGCACTTACAATTCTACCTTCTTTGTCGGTAAAATGAATTAAATGCTGGCTAAAACCATTAGGATAAACTAATTTTATTTGTTCCCTAATGGCAGGATCAAGTTTTTCAAAGTCTTTAATGACCCGCATTTTGCTTGTTGACATAGCTTATAGTTCATATAGTTTTACAGGTCGAACTTACATAATATTTTTAATATGCAACAAAAAAACAAAAAAAATATTCAACTATTTATTATTTTTTTTTAATCGTATGAAAGCCTATCAATACTGAAGTTTTTTTAATTAGTGCAATGAAATATCAATCAGCAATTTAGTGTAAATTATTCTGATATTATACGAATTCTTAATCGAAAATCATTAATGTGTATTTTTGTTTTATTAGGATTCCAGATATATGATTTAATGATTCCGCAACTGTTTGGGAGAATGTGTAGTATCTTATTATTATATGTATTGCCTGTGTAATATGAGTCTTTATTAGTTAGTAGTTTTTGCGATTCCCAAAAAGAATTTGCATTCCCTTCGCCGGAAATTACCAAAAATGCTTCTTCTTCGTTAGAATTGTAATCAACATAAGTTTCAACAAATAGTGTTGCATTATTGTTTAATAGTGCAGCGATTGAGTCTAAGTTAATTATCAATGTATTTGAATATTCTTGTCCGTTTATATAATTGCTTGGTTCGCCATTAATTGTTATTATTTTATTTGGCTGTTGGTTGTTGGCAAAAATACTTAGCTGTAAATCTGCAATTGTTTTTCTGTTTCCTTGAAAAGTTTTACCTAATATTGAATATGCATTATTTTTAATACTAACATTTTGTTGACTTGCAGTAGTGATTTCAAATTGAGTTTTTATCTTTTTATAAAAAGCGGAGTTATTATTGTTTCTTAGTCGTATTGCCGTTACCTGAGATTCAATAATATCATATGTTGGATGTTGAATAAAAGGATGTACCCATAATCCGTCCAATGCATTGTTGGGAATAAAACGATAAGTAAGGATTTTACCGTCTTCCATTTTATAATCGATATAGCAGGTACTTGGTTTATAAAAGAAAGATGTAAATTTCCCTGATATACTGGATTTTATTTTTGCTTTTAAGCGAATTATGTTTTGGTTTGCATCCGGAATCTCTATCCATTGGTTCCATTCGTTTTGTTGCAATTTTTGCAATACAGGTTTGTCGAACTGTGGTTTTTTTGTTTTACTTAATAATAGCATTTCATTATTTTTATAAACCACAGTATAATTTGTAAGTATTTGTAAAATTGTTTTGGGGTTATCGTTTAATAGGTATCGTTGATCAATTGAGCCAAAATTTCCTCCCCATATATCTTTTACAAAATGAAATATCAAATATTCTGACCCATTAACTGAGTCAAAATCTTGTGCAGATTTTTCATCAAGCCATGTTGCAAAACTGCCTGCCTGTAATGTTTTTCTAGCTTTATAGTTTAATTTGTTGGCTGCTGCATAAGTAAGTTCCCATGGGTAAATATCTACTGTATTATTATCTATCAAAGTAATGATTTCAGGGTCGAGTAGGCACTTTTCTAAATTTTTTCGTGATTGCTCAATATAGGTTTTTTGGAATGTATTAAACTTTATTACAGTTTTATAAAAATTATTTATTCCGTTAATTTCAATTTTTATTGGATGGTACATTGGAATATGCTTCATATTGGCATATATGAATGTGATATTTAAAAGAGCAAGAAAGATGAGTTTTGTAGCATGTTTTTTTGTGTAAATTATAAGCAATATCCAAAACAATACCATAAAAACCACAAGCAAAGAATAATGTGTTATGTCTTGTCGAGACATCGCATGTTTCCATACAGCGAACAAAGGGAAAATAAATGCAATAAAAGCAATTCTTGTATTTTTTTCATTTATAAGAATAGGTATGATTAATACAGTAATTATGAATCCTATTAATAAAAAGATATTATTGTGTGGATTTAGTGTTAATGCTTCGGAGTATCCAAAAGATAATCGTAAGGTATTAATAGAAAAACTAACGAATTCCTTTATTCCTAGCATAGTTGTGCTGCCAATGAGCATTACTATTAAAAAACAAATACTTGCCCATAAAACTGATATTTTTATATCTCGATTACTAATTGAATACAATAACCAAATAATTGTTAGCACCGAAAATCCCATAATTCCAATTGAAGATTTAATTAGTAATGCAATGCTTACCCAAATACTTATTGGTATAAAATGTATTGGTTTGTTGGTTTCAATTATCAATAATGCATGGAGCATAACAATTCCAATAAGAATATAATCGAAAGGTAAAATCAAAGCTACAATAAAGCAAAGTAAAGCAGCGGTAGGTTTTATGTCCCACTTTTGATTATTTCCTACCCACATAAAAACGGAAATAAACCACAATTTTATGATAGTATAGAAAGCAATTGCAATTTCTAAATTTGGACTTATTGCTGTAGGGAGTTTTAGAAAACCTAGTGGTCCTATTGGGTATATCAGTTTAGTGAGTGAAGAATAGTCGTTTTGGAACAAAAAGTTTATAGCCCAAACATAAGATGCGTCTAATCCTTTGCTTATATCCGGTTCCCATAGGGGGAATGTGCTTATATAAATGATAATACCAAAAACAAACAAATCAAGTATTGGCATGTTTTTGTATTTCCGAAATGCCGAAATTTTGTTAAGTAATTTTTGCATTAAAATAAATCAAAATTAATGCAAATATATTATTTAAGTCTGTACTTCAAATATTAAACTCACATTTACAACCATTTTACAAGGTTAAAATCAGCTTTGTAAGGTAGTAGTGCATTATAAGGTACTATTCTAAGAGTATAATTAATTGTTCCTGGATCTTTAAGTTTTGCATTTATAGTACTTTCAAAAATATTATTGCCCTTTGGAATTAATTCTCCTTGTTCTATAGCTAATAATGAAACATCGTTGTTAAATTCTTCTGTAAGCAATAACTCAAGACGAATATCTTCGGGTGCTATTCCGTTTAAGAAAATTTCTAGTTTTATAGTGATATCATCTCCTGTTTTAGTTTTGTTTTCGGGAGTAATAATATCGATGCTATTTGCTTGAATGCCGCTCCATAACGATGAAAGGAGCTTTTTCCATTTGTTTAGTTGAACTGTTTTTTCGTAATTATTTTCTCTGAAAATTAAACTTCTTTGATATAGTAAACTGTAATATTTATTGTAATAATCCTTAATCATTCGTCGTGTTGTAAATTGAGGAGCGATTTCGGCTAATGATTTTTTTATGAACTGTATCCAATCCGTTGGGATTTCACTATTTCGCTTATAGAAAAGGGGTATAATTTCGTTTTCGAACATAGAATATAGCGTTTCGGAGTCAAGGTCGTTTTGAAATTCTTGATTATCGTAGGTTCTGTTTTGCGACAAAGCCCAACCAGCTTTTTTCTTATATCCTTCTACCCACCAGCCGTCTATTACGCTAAAGTGCAAACCTCCATTTAAAACGACTTTCATTCCGCTTGTTCCGCTTGCCTCTAACGGACGCGTAGGTGTGTTTAACCATATGTCAACCCCTTGTACGAGTTTTCGTGCTAGATTAATATCGTAATTTTCTAAGAAAATTATTTTACCTAGAAATTCCGGTTGTTTCGAAATATCGATAATGTGTTTAATTAAGTCTTTACCGGCTTTATCGTTGGGATGTGCTTTGCCTGCAAATATAAATTGAATAGGTCTTTCTTTATTATTAACCAATTCGCGTAATCGTTCTGTGTTTTTGAACAGTAGGTGTGCTCTTTTGTAAGTTGCAAATCTTCTGGCAAATCCTATTGTAAGAGTATTTTCGTTAAGATTTTCGAGAACCTTAATCATGTTTTTGGGATTCTCATATCTTCTTATCCAATTTCGTCGTATTCTTTTATGTAGATAATCAACTAAATCGCTTCTTTGTTCTTGTCTTATTTTCCAGATTTCATCATCTGGTATATTATAAATAGATTTCCATTTGTCTGAATCTTCGAGCCATTCGTTTTGGTTGTTACCCATATATTTTCTATATAGGTTGTGCCAAGATTTGGAAGTCCATGTATTATAATGTACTCCGTTAGTAACATATCCAATATGTAATTCTTCGGGTAGGAAATCTTTGTAAAGTCGTTGGAATATGTTTCGGCTAACTTTACCGTGTAGCATACTTACTCCGTTAATTTCTTGTGCCATATTTGCGGCAAGAAAACTCATCGAAAATTTTTCGTCGGTGGGTTCAGCTTTTCCCAGATTCATAAATTCTTCCCAAGTGATATTAAATCTAGATGGGTAATGAGCCATATATGACCGAAGTAAATCTTCGGCAAAAGCGTCGTGTCCGGCAGGAACAGGAGTGTGAGTTGTAAATAGTGTAGAAGAGCGAATTACATCAAGTGCTTCGGAAAATGTTAAGCTTCTTAATTGCATTAATACTCTGAGCCTTTCGAGTCCGATAAATGCTGCATGTCCTTCGTTAACGTGATAGATGTCGGGTTTTATGTCTAAAAGCCGTATTAATCTTATACCGCCAACGCCCAGAATCATTTCTTGTTTAAATCGGTGTTCGCTATCGCCACCATACAATTGGTGTGTTATTTTTCGATCTTCTTCGTCGTTTTTTTCGTAGTCGGTGTCGAGTAGGTATAATAAGTTTCTGCCTACAGCAAGTTCCCATATTCTTGCAAAAATAGTTCTACCGGGGAATACAACGCTTATTTCTTTCCAGTTTTCGTTGTTGTCAAGCACAGGTTTTACCGGTAAATTACTGAAGTTTTGAGGTATATATTCTTCAAGTTGTTCGTCGTAAGGTGATAGTTTTTGTTTAAAATATCCATGCCGGTACAATAATCCAACTCCAATAATATTAGCATTATAATCGCTTGCTTCTTTTAGATAATCGCCGGCTAAAATACCTAAGCCACCCGAGAAAATTTTAATATTATCATTAAAACCGTATTCCATGCAAAAATATGCAATTCGAGGAGGGGTTTGATGTGTTTTCTCAGCCATATATTCTTCAAATTGTTTTACTACATCATTATAAAGCTGGATAAACTCAAGGTCTTCGGCAAGTTCATTAAATCTATCTGAACTTACATCTTTTAATAATATTATGGGATTATATCGTGATTTTCGCCACAGTTTATGATCAATGTATTTGAAAAGTTTTACCGCATCAAAATTCCACGACCACCATATATTCTCGGCGAGTTTTGAAAGTTTAGCAAACTGATCGGGTACCGATGCAGAAACTTCAATATTTCTCCAATGTGGGGTGTTTTCTCTGTCGTAATATTTTGGTACATATTCTTTTTGCTGATACAACTTTATACTTTCAATTCTATCATTAAGTTTATTAAGTGCTATATCGTAAGCACTAAAATAATGTTTAATAAGGTTTTTCCAAAGGACAGTGGTTGTCGTTTCTTCGGCTATTTCTCGTATTTTCAAATATTCTTCTAATAATGATTTTAAAACATCAGTAACAGCATTAGCAATATCATTAACAATTGTAAGAGTGTCATTATCGTCTCTTTTAATTACAGCAACAGCTTTATTCCCTTCGGGATATTTTTCTTGTATCCATGTGCCAAAACCTGAAAGTGATGTAGTTACAGTTGGTACTTTATAAGCAATACTTTCCATGGGTGTATAGCCCCATGGTTCGTAATACGATGCAAAAATTGTAATATCAAAACCTGGTAATACATCATAGTATTCGAGATTAAAAATCCCGTCTTTGCCGTCAAGATATGTTGGTGCAAATATAATACTCAGATTTTTTAATTTTTCGCGTTGGTTTACCTGAACTACGATTGGATCGCTTTCGGGGTTATGTAAGTAATGTGTTAAGATATTATCTGTTTCTGCTTGTGATATGTTGTTTGGGTTGTTTAATATTTCGCAAACTTTTTTGTCGGGACCTATATTGGCAGCAGGTACCATTATGTACCCGATAATATCTTTGTCGGGGTTATTATTTGCTATTTCCCATAGCGAATCTAAATAAACATCTAATCCTTTGTTGCGAAATTCATATCTTCCGCTAGTGCCAATAATAAAAGCATTGTTAGAAATATTTTTACCACTTACGGCTTTTGCTACATCTATTAATAAATGTCGAGAAGTTGATCTAATTTCTTCAAGTTTGTTACTATCCGGAATTATTTTATTGTCGAATCCGTTTGGAGTGATATGGTCGGCAGACTTACCTAAGAAATGCTTACATTCTTTGTCGGTAATATTGCTTACAGTGGTAAAAGCATCTGCATTTTGAGCTGATAGTTTTTCAAGCGAATATTTAGAAGATAAATTAAATTCAATTGCAGTAAGTTCGGGTTTAATATCCTTTATATTTTCGTACAATGGGCGGTTGTTTCCGGCAATGCTTCGTCCCATTATTGTGGCATGGGTAGTAAAAGTTGTAACAATGTAAGGTGTGTGTTCTTTTAGATACAAAATACCTGCACCTGTCATCCATTCGTGAAAATGAGCTATTATTTTATCTCGTGCCGACAGATGGAATTTGCAAAAGCTTTCTATTGCCATACCTGCTGCATATCCAAAAAGTGCAGGTTCAATATAATCCCACTGGCCTGAAAGAGAGTCGAGTTTAAATTTTTCCCACAGTTTACTAAAGATTTCATCTTTTTTAATAAAAAGTGAAGTAAAATCTATAAGAATAATTTTTTGCTCGGGCTGATTTTTTAAATAACCTGTTCGCACTCTTATGTCTTCTTTAAGAGCTTGCATTTTCCATTGCTTAAAAAGCTCTGGTTTTTCGTTAAATTCGGGATGGTCGCCCGATTCTCTCCATAGGTCGGGACCTATTAAAATATAAGATTCACCTAGTACTTCTCTTACATAAGGTGCTTTAGTATTTACAACAGTATGTATTCCACCAATTTTGTTACATACTTCCCAACAAACCTCAAACAAATGTTGCGGATAATTCATAAAATATTTTGTTTAGTTTTTTTTTTAACAGTTTTCTACTCTAATAATAAAGTCACTTAAAACATTCATAAAATTAATAAAAGCTTCGTAAGGCGAGCTGTATGGGTTAAAGTATTTGTGAACGTCGCCATCTGAGAACCATTTTGTGCAAAGATAATAAAAGTGGTCGCTGGTTTGGAGTTTAAGCCAGTCTTTTTGAATATCTTCATTTGTACATGCTTTTATTTTTGATTCTAAATCGTAAAGTTTATTAAAAGCTTCTTCTTGCAATTCGTTGCCGAGCCATGCTGTAAGGTCGCGTTCTTCGTCTGCCCAGCTAATTGGGTGTGGTACATGAATTGCCGATACGGGTATAAGTTCGTCGGCTACTTCAGATGGAGTATTAAAGCTATAATCTGAAGATGATAATACTTTTTTGGGCAGGTGTTTCAGAAACTCAAATATACCGGTTTCTGCCCACTGATGTTCTCCAAAAGTTTCGTAATCCATAAAAAGGTTAATTACTTCTTCTTTTTTGTCGATACTATTGAGCCAATGAACGTATTTATCGGCAGTAAGAGGCCATTCTGTCCAATCTCTGTTAGAGAATCTAAAAGCAATATCATCGCTAAGTGTAAAATTTTTCAATAGGACTTTAAGTCGAGGGTTTATAGAGTTACAATACATAAAATTAGGGCTTTTCCATCCCAATACATGTTTTGCACCTTCGGTAAGCATTACTTTGTAGCCCATATTAGCTACCATCTCACCAATTTGGTCTGAATATATAAGCTCGGTATTTCTAAAAGTAACAGGTTCTACGTTAAAATGCTTTTTTAGCAAAGCTGTTTGCATTTCTACTTGTTTCTTAAACTCTTCTTCGCTTTTTAGTGCCGAAAGACTATGTGCGTATGTTTCGGCAATGAACTCAACATTTCCGGTTTCGGCAAGTTTTTTAAACGAGTTTAAAACGTCAGGAGCATAAAGTTCAAATTGTTCCAGAGCTACTCCCGAAATAGAATAACTTATTTTAAATTTACCTTTATATTTATTAATTAAATCAAGGAAAAGTTGATTTGCAGGCAGGTAGCATTTTTCTGCTACTTTACGCATAATAGTACGATTTGCGTATTCGTCGAAATAATAATGGTCGTGTCCGATATCAAAAAATCGATATCTTTTAATTCTAAAGGGTTGATGTACCTGAAAATAGAAGCATATTGTTCTCATATATTTTTATATTTCACTGTATTAACGATTCGTAAATATTTTTAACTTTAAAAGCTGCATTGTCCCATTTAATGTTTTCTACTTCTTTTTTGCCAAGGTTTTTAAACATTTTAGTAAGACCTTCATAATTAATTAAACCATAAATTGCATCAGCCATTGCATCAACGTCCCAGAAGTCGAGTTTTACAGCATGTTTTAGTACTTCGGCAACACCCGATTGTTTACTAATAATAACAGGTACGTTTGATCTCATTGCTTCGAGAGGGCTAATTCCGAAAGGTTCAGACACCGATGGCATTACATAAACATCGCTAAGGGCAAACATTTTTAAAACATCGTCTCCTTTTAAGAATCCCGTAAAATGAAATTTGTCGGCAATTTTTAGGGCTGCTACTCTACGTATCATTCTATACATCATGTCGCCGCTCCCAGCCATTACAAATCTTACATTTGGGTCTTTTTGCAAGACTTTATAAGCGGCTTCTACAAAATATTCCGGTCCCTTTTGGAAAGTAATTCTGCCAAGAAATGTTACAACTTTTTCTTTTACACCTCTTTGTATATCAGGAAAATCGCCGGTGCCAAAGTCAACCCCATTATGTACTGTAATTACCTTATTGGGGTCTATTCCGTATCTGTTAACTACTTTGTCTCTGGTAAGGTTACTTACAGTAATAACTGTGTTGGCAGCCAACATTCCTCGTTTTTCAATTTCAAAAACGTTTGGATTTACATTTTCGCCACTACGGTCGAATTCTGTTGCATGCACATGAATAACGAGAGGTTTTTTAGATATTTCGGCTGCTGCTATACCGGCAGGATATGTAAGCCAGTCGTGAGCGTGGACTACATCAAAATCGTTTCCGGCAGCAATTACGGATGCTACTACTGCATATCGGCTTACCTCTTCGAGTAAACTTGTTCCGTATTCGCCTGAAAAATCAAATTTTTCTGAAAATATTTTAGATTTTATTTCATTATGGTCTAGAATTGTGTGTTCAAAGAGTTTAGTATATACTTCGGGGTCGAGATATGGTATAAGTGAACTTCCAACTTCGATATATTTGAGTTTTTCCCAGAATTCTTCGGTATCAGTTTTTTCTTTTGTAATTTCGATATTGCTGGCTTCTTTTAGTTGCATGAATGAGCCGTCTTCGCCTCCGAATAGTTTGGGCACAACAAAAATCATATCAACATCGAAACCTGCAAGAGCACGAGTAAGTCCATAGCAGGCTGTGCCTAAGCCTCCGCTAATATGAGGTGGAAATTCCCATCCGAACATTAGAACTTTCATGCTTTTTTATTTTTAATGTTTTCAATTAATTGCATTGCTCTGAGCAGTTCTGCTACACTCCATGCCTGACTTATGGCTCCTCCTGCATTGTGTGGTGGGTCGCCACAATATATTTCAGAGATACTGCCTATTCCATGATTGCTCATTTCTTTTTCAAAATTGGATATAAGTTGCTCTACAAACCTAACACCTGATTTCCCATAAATGTTTAAATATGCTTCAACGAAAGCACCTAATAGCCAAGGCCATGCTGTTCCCTGATGGTAAGCCATATCGCGTTCTTCTTGATAACCTTCGTATGTGCCTTTATAATCGGGGTCGTTTGGTGCCAGGGTACGAATTCCGCGAGGTGTTAGCAAGTTTGATTGAACTTTGTCGATAATAGATTTGCATATATCTTCGTTGCATACTTTGTATGGTAGTGATACTGAAAATAGCATATTAGGTCGAATTTTCCAGTCTTTATAATCATAAGTTGCATAATCAGCAAGATATCCTTTCTGATTATCCCAAAACATTTCAATAAAAGATTGTTGTATTTGTTCCGGTAAATTCGAGTTATTTGTAAGCCATTCGTTTAGTTTAAACTTTTCTGCTAATTCTTTAAGAAAGCTTACAGCATTAAACCATAGAGCGTTTATTTCTACCGCAAAACCATGACGAGGAGTTACAGGAATTTTATTTATTACCACATCCATCCATGTAAGAGCATATCCTTCTTCGCCTGTGTAAATCAGTCCGTTGGGTTCCATATGGATATTGAATTTCGTCCCTTTTTTATAAGCATCAAAAATTGAAAGCATTTTGGGTAAATAGTCTTTTTTGATTGTGTCAAAATCTCCTGTGTGTTCGAGATATTTTTGAACAGCCCAAAAGTACCATAATGCAGCATCTGCAGTATTGTAAGCTGCACCTTTATTATCTTCAATATTTGGTAATAGTCCGTTTTTTAAACCTGCGGCACTGGTTCGCATTATTTTTTTAAATGTATCGGTATCGTTCATGCTAAGAGTAAGTCCCGGAAGTGAAATAAAGGTGTCGCGTCCCCATGTGCCAAACCACGGAAAACCTGCTACTAATTTTGTTGTTTTTCCATTTTTTACAATAAATTGCTGTGCAGAATTTTTAAGGCAATTAATAAAACTATCTCGAGGGATTCTCGATTTTAGTTCTTTATTAAATTGCTTAAAAAGTAATTCCGGTGATGATTCGTTAATTGCAGCCGAAAAAATTATTTGTTCGCCTTTTTCGATTGGTAATTCAAAATATCCGGGTACAAAAAGGTCTTCCTGATAATCTTGACCTGCTTTTTGGTCTTCGATATATTCTATATTATAATACCAATGTGGTACATGAACATAATCTGCTTTTTTGTTAAACTGCATAAATAAATGAGGGTATCCTTCATACATTTTAATTTTAATTCCATTTTGCGCCGTTTGGTATTTTGTATTTGCATACAAATTTTCGCGAGTAGTGTTGTGTACGCTTCTAAAAGCCAAAAAAGGTTTAAATCTTAGTGTTGTGGGACTATGTGAATCTTCAAGGGTGTATCTAATAATTACACGAGCTTCTTCACTTACAAATACTTGTTCTTTTTTTAATACTACTCCGCCAACTCTATAAATCAAGGTTGGGATAGGGTCGGCAGCAAAAGTTCGAATATATTTATGCCCGCGAGGTTCAAATATTTTTGGATATTTGTGAATTCCGAGATTAAAAGATGCTCCATGTTGTATTATTGTTTCGTCAAGGTTCGATAATAAAACATGACGGTCTCCATCTAATTCGGGGAGGGGACATATTAATAAGCCGTGATATTTCCTTGTGTTACAGCCAATTATAGTGCTGCTTGAATACGACCCGGCCCGATTGGTTCTTATCAATTCTCTGCCAAGAGCAAACTCTAAATTTATTAACTCTTCTTTCTTAAAACTAATGTATGCCATATTAAGTTTTTGCTTTGCCGAAAGATACAAATTTTTAATGAATTTGTTGTAAAAAAAATGTTATTAAATTTTTAAGGATTCAGGATTTAGGATTCAGGGTTTAGGATTCAGGATTTAGGATTCAGGGTTTAGGATTCAGGATTTAGGATTCAGGGTTTAGGATTCAGGGTTTAGGATTCAGGGTTTAGGATTTAGGATTTAGGATTCAGGGTTTAGGATTTAGGGTTTAGGATTTAGGATTCAGGTTTTAGGATTTAGGATTTAGGATTCAGGATTCAGGGTTTAGGGTTTAGGGTTTAGGTTATCATTAAAAGAATAAAAGATTTGCTAATTTTGTTGAGAATTTTTTTTCTTATTGTATGAAAAGGCTTATTAAAATTTCTATAGTTTCGTATATTAATACATTACCATATCGTTTTGCTTTGGAGCAATCAGATTTCATTGAAAAAAATGCACTAATTAGTAGTGATATTCCATCGATTTGTGCCCAAAAATTGAAAAATAATAAAGCTGATATAGGTTTGATTCCCGTAGCAGCTATATGCGATTTGGATTATTACGAAATTATTGGAGAGTTTTGTTTGAGTGGTGGTAAAAAGGTTTTTTCTGTAGAGCTTGTTTCTGAAGTTCCATTGTATGAAATAGAAAAGATTTATCTCGATTTTCATAGTCGTACTTCTGTTGAAATGCTTAAAATTATAGCAAAAAAGCATCTTAATCTTGATGTAGAATGGTTTGACGCTAAAACAGGTTTTGAGAGTAATATTCATGGAACTACTGCTGGTTTGCTTATTGGAGATAGAGCAATGCAACTGCAAGATAATTTTAATTTTGTTTACGATTTGTCAGAACTATGGCAAGAGTTTACCGGATTGTTTCCGGTTTTTGCTTTGTGGGTTGCTAATAAACCAATAGACGACAGGTTTAAAGCTGAGTTGAATAAAGTACTTGATTTTGGTGTTAATAATATTGATAAAATTCTAAAGCTTTATTCTACTGAATATCCCGAATATGATTTACAAAAATATTTTACCGAACAGATAGTGTATAAGCTTGACGATAACAGAAAACGTAGTGCTCGTTATTTGTTTAAGGAAATCTGTAATAGTACCTTAAAAATATAATAACACTATTTTAATACTTGCTTATTTGTTTTTTTAAATAATTTTGAACCCAAAATATTAAAGCTTACAAATATGTCGTTTTATATTAGACTTTTCAAAAAGGCTGATTACGAGGCAGTTAATCAGGTTTGGCAATTAACCGATATGGGTGGTTCTCATCGTGGAGATAATCTGCAGGTAATTATTAGAACTATTTCTTCGGGAGGTGCATTGTTTTGTTTGCTTAATAACGAAGATGAGATTATAGGAACAGCGTGGATTACAAATGATTCTCGTCGTTTATATCTTCATCATTTTGCTATTTTACCCGAGTATCAGGGGCAGAAACTCAGCCATTTACTTATGGTAGAAGTTATGAAATTTGCTCGCCGCAAAGGAATTCAAATTAAGCTCGAAGTGCATAAGGATAACGCTGCAGCTATTGCTCTTTACGATAAATACGGATTTAAAAATCTTGGTGATTACCATGTGCTTATTGTGAGGAATGTTAAGTAAAAATTCTAAAGCTTTTTCTTTAAACAGGCAGATATTAAATCTGTCGGTTCCAAATATCATCACCAATATCACTGTTCCACTTGTTGGTATGGTTGATATTGCTCTAATGGGACATCTGGCCGATCCGGCTTATATAGGTGCCATTGCTTTGGGAAGCATGGTTTTTAATCTGTTATATTCGGGAGTAATTTTTCTAAGGATGGGTACTAGCGGCTTTACTGCACAAGCTTTTGGTGCCCTTAATCGTAAAGAGATTTCTGCAATATTGTTTCGATCATTAATTGTTGCTCAACTAATAGCTTTCTTTTTAATTGCTTTGCAATCTCCAATTGAGTGGCTTGGTTTTGAATTAATAAATGCTAATTCTGATGTTGAAAGTCTTGCTGTTTCATACTTTCGTATTCGTATATGGGCAGCTCCGGCTACTTTGGGAGTTTATGCATTTACCGGATGGTTTTTGGGTATGCAAAATGCCAAATACCCCATGTTTGTGGCTCTTATTATAAATGTTGTAAATATTATTACAAGTGTTTATTTTGTTAGAGTAGGAGGGATGAAGTCGGATGGTGTTGCTCTTGGTACCCTAATTGCACAGTATTCGGGATTGATTGCATCTGTTGTTTTTTATTATTTTGCTTTCAGAAAAAAGCTTTCACGTATTAGTATTAATGATATTCTTAATATAAAGGCTTTGAAATTATTTTTTCGAGTTAATACAGATATTTTAATTCGTTCTCTGTTGATTGCAGCAACGTTTTTCTATTTTAATTCTGTTTCGGCAGGTTTAGGAACCGATATTTTGGCTATTAATGCTGTAATGTTGCAGTTTTTTATGTTTTTCTCGTATTTTGTAGATGGATTTGCTTTTGCAGCAGAGGCTATTGTAGGAAAATATTTTGGTGCCAAAAATTTAGAAATGCTTAAAGCTTCTGTTAGTAGGCTTATGATATGGGGATTGATGCTCGCAATTACTTTTACTGCTGTTTATTTTATTGGTTATAGGCTTATTGTAAACTTACTTACTGATAATGAGAGCTTAATAATGATAATAATGGACTATAAAATTTGGGTTGTACTTATACCTTTAGTGTCGTTTTCAGCTTTTATTTGGGATGGTATTTTTACAGGGGCTACGGCTTCTTCGTATATGCGAAACAATATGATTATTGCTGTTTTGCTTGTTTTTATTCCGGCACGTTATATTCTCGTTCCTTGGTATGATAATCATGGTCTTTGGTTGGCATTACTATTGTTTTTGTTGGCTAGAGGTGTGGGTTTGTGGATTAGTTATGGCAGGGGGCAGGTTACAGGGTTTAGGGTTTAGGGTTTAGGTTACAGGTTACAGGATTTAGGTTTTAGGGTTTAGGTTATTCATCTGCTGATGTAATATGTATCTGTATTAAACGGGTTTGTTGTTGTATATAATTCGATTACAATTCATAGAAAAAATATTTTACAAAAATGTATGTGAAAAATTTGATTTTTACGTAAAAATAATATAGTTTTGAAAGCATATTGTTTTCTGAAAAGTCTTACTTGTGTGAATAAGTGTAATAGAAGTTGGTATGTTATTGTTTCTAAATCGGGAAAGATTAAGAGATTAAGTAGTTGCCTTAGCGAATTGGGTATAGAAAATCTTGTACCAATGCAAAAGCAGGTGCGTCAATGGTCTGATAGGCGAAAAACAATTGAAGTTCCCATATTTTTTAATTATGCATTTGTGAACTGTACCGAAAAAGATAGGCGGAATGTTTTTAAGACTGATGCCGTAAAGTGTTTTTTAAGTATTGGAGGATTGCATGCAAAAGTTAGTAACGAAGAGATTGAACGAATTCGGCAACTTATTAATTATGAGCATGATATCGACATAGAAGAGAGTAGTAGAGAGTTTACAAAAGGTCAAAAAGTTAAGATATCCTGTGGCAGTTTAAAAGGTCTTACGGGTATAGTAAGTAATAATTATGAGACCGGTAAAAGAAAAATTGGGATTTTTATTGAAAGTTTAAAATGTTTTGCTTGTGTAAAAATACCGGCAAAATATCTTAAACCAGTGGAGGAGTTTGTTAGTGTAGGATAAATATTGCAGACAGCTTTGTTTGCATACGATATAGTTTTTTTTTAGCTACTTGTTATGGGAGTGGTATTGGCGGAGCCGTGGACGGGGGACAGGTTACAGGATACAGGATACAGGATACAGGATACAGGGTTTAGGATTTAGGGGTTAGGGGCCAGGGTTTAGGATACAGGGTTTAGGGTACAGGGTTTAGGGTTTAGGATGGAGGATATTAAATTAGAATATGGTAAACATCGTGGTAAGCGGGTAATTTTTATTCGTTTTGCTTATGATTTGGGTATGATTAGTATTGCTAAGAGTATAAATGCTACTTGGTCTTTGACGCAAAAATCGTGGTATTTGCCATATAGTGCCGAGAATCTTGAAAAAATTTCTAAAGCTTTTAATGTGGTTATTGATGAGGTAGTGCCATGTAGCTTGAGTATTAAAGTTTTAAACAGCATAAAGTCGTTTCGTTTGTGGATGGAGCATAAGCGGTATAGTGCAAGTAGCATAAAGACTTATACAGAATCGATAAAGACGTTTTTAGAGTATTGTTCTCCAAAGCCTCCTGAAGAAATTGTGGCTCAGGATATGGTAAATTTTGTGAATGATTTTATTATTAAAAACAAACATAGTTATTCTTATCAGAATCAAATGGTAAGTTCTGCTAAACTATATTTTAGAGAAATCATAAAATCTAATTTGGATGTTGAGAAGTTTGAACGTCCTCGCCGCCACCATAAATTGCCAAATGTATTAAGCAAAGAAGAGATAAAGAGTATATTAGAATCGCCTCGCAACATAAAGCACCGTGCAATGTTAAGTTTGATTTACGCTTGTGGATTAAGGCGTAGCGAATTATTGAATTTAAAGCCTGCAGATGTTGACAGTAAGCGAAAATTATTACATGTAAGAAATTCTAAGGGTAAAAAAGACAGGGTAGTACCAATTTCGGAGAAAACAATTATAATGTTGCGAGACTATTATGTATCGTACAAGCCTAAAACATGGTTGTTTGAGGGACAGTTCCCAGGCAGACAATATTCAGGAGAAAGTTTGTCGAAGGTTTTGCATTATGCTGTTAAATTTGCAGGTATTAATAAGCCTGTAACCTTGCATTGGTTGCGACATAGTTATGCAACTCATTTGCTTGAGAGCGGCACCGATTTACGGTTTATTCAGGAGTTGTTAGGACATAAGAGTTCTAAGACTACTGAGATTTACACACATGTAAGCACTAGGAGTTTACAACAAATAAAATCTCCCTTTGATGATTTATAAGATAAAATATTTTTCAATTAGCAAAAAAGTAATAATTTTGAACAAATAAACCTCCACAAAAGGTTGGGTTATACACTTAAATTTGATGTATAATACACATTTTGTATGGGTTATAAACGAGTTATGGGCAAGTTAAGAATGACAAACGGACAGCGAACAAGAGAGCCTCCAAACTATATGGATGACTCTTGACAACAGTTGTAAAAACTGTATATTATTAATATAACAACAGTGGAGTTCAGAAAC
>Ga0334900_1001071_pt1 | contig 32790 bp, 23 predicted proteins | sample GraSluR3_MG_2_FD_207231 | JGI IMG/M metagenome (GOLD analysis project Ga0334900, IMG submission 207231) | Sludge microbial communities from methane-producing bioreactor in Wageningen University, Netherlands - Granular Sludge_31_08-R3 | ecosystem: Engineered > Bioreactor > Anaerobic >... | reverse complement strand
CCTGTTGCTTCGTCGTAATTGGCTGAATTTCTTAAGCCCCACATGAATATTGGTGTGTTTCCGACGACAAATGAGTCTTGGTACTTCCCTTGAGCAGTAAGGTAGTACCAACCTTGGTTTGACACAATAATATCAACTGCTGGTGTGTAAATTCCAGATATGTTATTATCTGGTGTTGGATCATATTCAGTTTGATTAATTTCTGTTACGTTGTTATATGTTGTTATTTGAGACACGCTATTCCCAGTTATATTCAGGGTTGCACTTGCAAGATAAGCTAAACTTGGAATGGTCCAAACGCCATCAGAATAGCTAGTTCCTGTAGACGGTGTGACAGTAACTCCTGTCAGTCCAGCAGGAATAATATCCCCAATATTTATGTTAGTAGCTGTGTCTGGTCCGTTGTTAGTGGCAGTAACAATGAAAGTCACCACGTCACTCAGGTAACTTCCAGTTTGTGATAATGTTACATCAGCCAGTTTGGTGTAAACTGGAATACTAGTACTGTTACCAGGTTCTGGGTTGTATTCAGTCTGATAAATTTCTTCTGCATGGTTAGTTATGTTGGTTCCGGCCATGGCTGCTCCTGCCTGTCCAGCTATGGTTATGGTGGCGCTGGTGAATTTTTGCAGGAAAGCAATTGTCCAGATTCCAGTGTTATAATCGTAAGTTCCCACAGATGGAGTTACAGTAACATTTTCAAGTCCTGCAGGTACTATGTCACGGATTTGGATATTAGTTGCATCATCTGGGCCGCTGCAGTAAGCGTTAACAATGTAAGTTACATCATCACCAACATTCACAGTTACACTACCCGTGCTCTGCCCATTCACAGTCTGGGTAATGATAGGATCTGATAGTTTGGTGTAAACCACTGCACTAGTAGTGTTGGATAAGCTGTTGTACTGGCTCTGGGCAATCCTGGTAGCCGTGTTGGTGGTATTTAATCCTGCCATGGTTGTGGTGGCAGTTCCGGTTATGGTTAACGTGGCGCTGGCTCCATTGGCCAGTGAGGCTATGGTCCATATTCCATTGTTGGAGTTATAGTATTGGGCGCCATTGGAGGGGGTGATGGTAACATTGCTTAATCCTGCAGGGATAATGTCACTGATTAGGATACCAGTGGCAGTGTTAGGTCCATTATTGGTGGCAGTAACCACATAAGTTACTGTATCACCCACATTCACCGGTGTGGTGGAAGTTTGTGATAGGGCAACATTGGCTGTCACATCAAAGTTCACAATACTGATAGCCTGTAGAGTGTAAGGAACCATATCAGCCACAACCAAGTTCTGTTTAGGGTTCAAGTAATCATCATATAGTAAAGTTCCGTATTCCTGTAGCTGTACCCATGTAAGTACAGTGGCACTAGTATTGTAATTGTATCTGCTGTATAAGGTTACAGTTGCCTGTCCATAGCTGTTAGTGGTGGCTGTAGTGGTAGTTACACTTGAATAAGATGAAAATGAACCACTACTGGTGGAAAAGTTCACAGTAACCCCACTCATAGGGTTACCATCCTGATCCGTTACAGTGGTAGTTAGGCTGGTGCTTCCACCATTGGGTATTCTAACAGTTTCAGGGTCTATTGATATCTGGGAGGGGTAACTTATGGATTCCGCATCATCTATAATCTCCCAGGCCCGGTTATAAACAGTATAATCATAATTCCACCAGCCTTCCATAACTCCATCATAGGGGGCTCTTAAACCAGAGATGTATCTGGGACTGTAAGTCATGAACTGGTAATATCCAGGGTGTTCTGAGTTGTTTCCGGGGTAAACACCGTATGGTGCTGAGGTGTAGTACCAGATGGCACACTGGATGGCTGCAGCTTCATTATTCGAAAGGTAGTTAGTTACATAGTTGGTGAGTATGTAGTTAACTTTACCCCAGTCAACCCCTTCAGGTAGATCTCCTGCAGTTCCAGGTAGAGGACCGTTAACTAAGAGAGTGTTACCAGAGGAAATGGGAGTGTAGATATCAATACAAAACGCAGTATAGGTTGTACCGCCATCTGCAGGAATTCTTACTCTCATAACTCCTGCTGGCCCATAATCACCATAATATTTCATATAAACTAATTTATAATTTCCCAAACCAAGATATTCTGCTTCGATGGGGGTTAGGAGGAAATTAGCAGTACCATATGCCATATTATCAGTCAAGTTTAAGGTCACAGGCACACTGCTATTGGTGACAGAATCACATCCAATGTAGCTGGCTGTTAATTTAAAAATAGTATCGGTGCTGAAAAAGCTGATGGAATAATATCCATTTTCATCGGTAGTTGCCATGCCCAGAATCCGGTCACTGGTTGAGCTTACAGTGACTGTGGCATTGGGCAGTGCTCTTGTACGGCCATATTCCTCAATGGTTACTGTACCATTGATTACAGGATCGCATCCACCAGTTGTGGTTACATTTTCTGTGATGTTTTCTTCAGTTATGTCTTTTTTCTTTTCTTTGTCGCTTACGGCTGCTACAGTACCACAAAGAGTTAGAACTAATAAAATAGCCAAGATAAACATTAATACTTGTTTTTTAATCCTAATTTTTTATTCCCCCATCAAATTTAAACTTTGAAATTAATTTTTGAGGTTATATTTTTCATCTTGAACCAACTTGTTGTTTGGCGTGAGCAATATAATCTCGTGATAATAATATTCGTTGACTTTTCTTATGTGATTATGCATATATAAAGGTTCCTAAAACAACCTATATGTATGTGAATTTCAGCACAAGCTCGTTTATAAATAGGTGACCAAATTCACAAAAACATGAAAAATAATTGGTTGACAATATATGTTTTCAAGGTGAATATTTTGATAATAAAAAATTTGTGACCATCACTTATAAAATTTGGTTTTTATATATATAACTATGTGAAAAATGTCACAAAAACTTGGATAGTATTAGATATTTTTGGGGTTGAACTGATTTTTAAAAAGAAGTTTGTGAATATTGGCACAAAGAATATTTAGTAGGATACGATCAACTTCTTGGAATTATGCTTCTGATAAAAATATACAATAAGAAAATTACAGAACTCATTAAGGATATAAATAATGCAATCGGGGAAAACATGTCCATAATTTCAAGTTTCATAAAATTATCTTCAAAGGATAAAATATTAGCTATGGAATCTCTATTCTGGCTTATAATGATTAGGGTAATGCTTTGGATTTTTCCATTTAGTTATGTTCAAAAAAGAGTACAGAAAATTGCTGACTATATTTTTGTAGATGATTCAAACGTTCCCTTGCAGAGGATAAGCTTAATGATTTTAGCATCTTCTAAGTATGTGCCCAGGGCAAGCTGCCTGGTACAGGCATTGGCGGGATATTTATTATTCTCCAAATATGGTTATAACACTCTCATAAAAATAGGAGTTTCAAATGAAGATGGGGTTTTTGAAGCCCATGCCTGGGTGGAACATGATGAAAAGGTGGTTTTAGGTGAATCTGAAAAGAAATATAAAACTATAATGGATGTTGATGGTGGATAATGAAATATTTCAAAAATAGCTTACTGAAACAGTACACTCAAAACTTAACCGAGTTAATGCCTAGAAAGGTTGCCTTAGCTGTAACTTTAATGGTTCTTTTAAGTCTCACAGAAGCAGTTAGTCTGGTGATACTTGTTCCTCTCCTGGGATTGGTAGGTCTGGATGTGGGGCAGGGATCATTGGGTCAGATCGCAGGATACGTGTCGTCATTTTTCGCTCTTATGGGTTTAAAGCCAAGTCTAGCCATGGTGCTGGTAATTTATGTGGTGGTGATCAGTATCAGTGCCATTTTAACTAGATATCAATCCATTAAGACCTCTGAGATCCAGTACCAGTTTGCAGCCCATCTCAGAAAACGTCTCTACAATGCCATAACTAACTCTTCATGGTTATTTTTTTCACGTGTGAAATCATCTAACTTAACTCACGCCCTTACAAACGAAATTGACAGAATAAGCACGGGCACTGGTCAGTTTTTAACTCTTCTAGCAGGTATAATGATCTTAGTGGTTTACATTATTTTCGCACTTGAACTGGCCGGTATATTCACTGGTGTTATCTTTGCAGTCGGAGTGGCCATCCTCCTAATTCTCAGGAAAAGGGCAGGAAGATCACGTAGCAGTGGTGAAGAAATAACCACTACCACCCGGGATTTATATTATTCCATCATACAGCACTTAGATGGTATGAAAACCATAAAAAGCTTTGGAATGCAGGGAGAAAATATTAAAGTTTTCAGAAAGCAGGCTGATCAAGTTGCCTATAATTATTTGGATGCAATTCGGAGTTATGTGGATGTTAAACTTTTATTTGATGTGGGGACTGTGGTGGTTCTTGCGGTTATGGTGTTTCTCCTTGTTGAAACGATTAAGTTACCAACTGCTAGTCTATTTTTACTTATTTATCTATTTGTACGTATGATTCCTCAGTTTTCTACTATTCAAAGAGCTTACCAGTATTTTATCAATATGTTACCTGCATTTGGGACTGTTATGGATCTTGAAAAAGAGTGTCTGGAAAATAGTGAGGTCATAGATTTAGAAGATGAAGAGGGAGCTAAAAAAATAGAATTGAAAAAGGAAATCCTTTTGGAAAATGTCAAGTTTTCATATCTTGGTGAAGAGCATTTCATCATAAAAAATATGAATTTAAAGATCCTTGCAGGGAAGACGACGGCCATTGCCGGACCATCAGGGGCAGGTAAAAGTACAGTGGCAGATCTGGTAATGGGTCTTATAAAACCAGAAATGGGGAATGTGACAGTAGACGGAATTCCTATTTCAGATAAATCTCTTGCTTCTTGGAGGAGTGAAATTGGTTACGTTGCCCAGGAAACTTTTCTTTTCAATGAAACCATCCGATTCAACCTACAACTATCCTGCCCAGATGCAAGTGAAGAGGATATTAATGAGGCATTGAAACTAGCAGCTGCTTACAACTTTGTCAGTAAACTTCCTGAAGGATTGGATACTGTTATTGGTGATAGGGGTGTTCGTCTTTCAGGGGGAGAGAGACAACGTCTGGCACTAGCCAGAGCGCTCTTGAGAAAACCATCACTTCTCATTATGGATGAAGCTACAAGTAACCTGGATTCTGAGAATGAAAAGAAAATAATATGGGCTATTGATAACATTCATGGGGAAATAACTATCTTAATGGTAGCCCACAGAATTTCCACCATTAAAAACGCAGATTACATTTATCTAGTTGATAATGGGAAGATTTTGGAATTTGGAACTTGGAAGGAACTGTTGAAAAATCATAAAGGATGGTTCGGGGATGTTAATAAAAATCAAGGAGATAACAGGTAGAATATTAACCTAATTCTCCCTTGGCGTTTAATACTTCCACAGTGAAGTTAGTAATTTTTTTATCAGGATCATAAAAACGAGCATAAAAACGGGATGACCCCTTTGCAGGTAAATTTTTAGGATCAATATAAGGTGTGTCATTAAATGCGAATACGGTTCCGTTTGCATAATAGGTTGTGATCTTTATTTTGGGATCCAAAGCTTCAAATTGGTTATCATTATATAAGTATCCATAAACATAGTATTGTGATTCGTTGGTTTCGCTGCGGTTCCAAGTTGTATTGTTCGAAACTTTAATTGCATCAATGGAGATTTTTTTTTCTCCCCATGTATTATTTGTTGGATTGTCTTGGATACACCCTGAATTTCCAGTTATTATAATAAAAATTGAAATAATTATCATGATAATTGTTTTATTCATTTTGATCCCTTGGCATTATTAGTTATCAATTTAAAGTCAAGTATTGTTTAATAAATATGTCATAATTTATAGGTTTTATTAAACTAAAACGTTTATTTAACCATTTTGATTTCAAAACATAAATAATTACTAATAATCTTATTTAATACATTAAAAATACATGTAGTAAGATGATGACTATTATTAATTGATTAATAGTGATATGATGAATTTAAACAATAAAATTACTCCTGAACATGAAATTCTTATTTATTGTTCTCATTATCCTATGGATTGTGAAACTAAAACAAAAGTAAGATCAATTGTAAAAGGTGGGTTAAACTGGGATTATTTAATTCATATGGCTACTTTTCATAAAGTAAGATCTATTTTATACTTTCAATTACATCAAGTTTGCCAAGTAAAAATTCCAACTTATTTTTTAACAGACTTAAATGACTTTTATCATAAAAATGCTATTAGAAACCTTTTAATGTTTGGTGAACTTATGAAGATCCTGGAGATCCTGAATTCTAGAGAAATATATGCTGTTCCATATAAAGGACCTATATTGGCAAAGTCTATATATGATGGAAACATAACACTTCGGGAATTTAGTGATATTGACATTTTTGTCAATGAAAAAGATGTTCAAGAAGTAAAGGAGGTACTTCTTTCAAAGGGATATTACTGTTGTTTTAAAAAGATTCCTTTAGAACTTTATAATAAGTTTGAACGGGAATATACATTTATAAATAAGATTAATGATATTAAAATTGAGATTCAGTGGGATCTTTTTTGGAAATATTTCAATTTTCCAAATAGTATTAAAGATCCATTTGAAATAAAGGATTTTAGAATTATAAAAATTGAAGAATTGGATGTTCCGAATCCTTCAGCTAACGATATGTTTTTGATATTGTGCATACATTCTTCAGAACATTTATGGCGTAACTTATCATTATTAGCGGATTTAAATAGCTTTATTAACTCACATAAATTGGATTGGTCGTTTGTTCTCAAGAATGCATCAAAATTAGGTGTTAAACGTATATTGTTTATTAATATTTTGTTATTACACAATTTATATGGGTTTCAAGTTCCAGTTGTAATAGCGGATTGTTTAAAATTTGATAAATCATCTTTTAGTATCACTGAAATTTTTTTAACTAATTTGTTTTCACAAAATGAATTAAATTTTTTTTACAAGGTTTCTATCAGAATTAAACTCAGAGAAAATTTAAAATTAGGTTTAAAAGATATATTATTTGAACTATTCATACCTTCAGTAGACAATATAAACAGAATAAAATTGCCGATATTTTTGTATTATTTATACTACATATTACAACCATTTCAGTTTGCATATAAATTGCTTTTTAGAATTTGATTTGCAACTGTTTTTTGATCATTCTTTCAAAAAATTATGGATAGATTTAATATACACACTAAATTTAATTGATTACACAAATTTGATGAATGTCAAAAAAATGGAATACTAATCGTATTGTCAAAGGAGATTTAATTAAATATAAATTTTGTTGTATAATCTACTAATTAATTAAAAAAGAGCCAATAAGATGACAAAAAAACAGATTACGGTGGGAATTATTGGTAGTAGAGGAATTCCATCTAAATATGGGGGTTTTGAGACATTCACTGAGTATTTAAGCATTGCATTAGCAGAAAATAATTATTGTGTATTTGTAAGTTGTGAACGTTCTGAAGATCAAAATTTTTCTAATTACAAGGGTGTCAATCTTTTTTATTTTCCTTTAAAGCCTCCAAAATCTGGTTTTTTGAGAATAATTTATGAATTTTTGTATGATGCTTATTCCCTTTTTTGGACAAGTAAAAAAACAGATGTCATATTAATGCTGGGTTATAGTGCATCTTTTTTATTTTTTATTCCAAAAATAGGAGGTAAACGTTTAATTGTTAATCCTGATGGATTAGAATGGAAGCGTAGTAAATTTAGCAGATTTATTAAGTTCATGCTAAAGTTAAGCGAGAGAGTTATGGTTTTTTGGACAAATGAAATTGTTGCAGATTCACTTGGTATAAAGAATTATTTGGATTATAAATATGATCTTAATTGTTATTTTGTTCCTTATGGTGCTACAGAACATCCACTAATATATTGGGATATAAAACGTCTTCCTGAGAAGATAAATTTTATAAAACCTGATGATTATTGGTTAGTTGTTGCTCGTTTGGAACCAGAAAATAATATTATAATGATCATTAAGGGATATTTAAAGAGCAGTAGTAAGAAACCCCTGATTATTGTGGGTGATTTTTCTTCGGAAAATTATAGGTTAGAGGTGGAAAAACTTGTTAGTAACGATATAGAACAGAAAATATTATTTGTCGGGTCTGTTTACAATAAAAAATTGCTTTTAATGCTTCGTCAGCACTGTTTTGCTTATGTGCATGGTCATTCTGTAGGTGGCACTAACCCCTCTCTTTTGGAAGCAATGATTTCGAGAAATGCAATACTTGCACATAAAAATGAATTTAATCAAGAAGTTTGCGATCAATTTGCTTATTATTTCAAAGATTCAGATGATTTCAAAAATAAAGTCCAACTCATGGAGTCGAGATCTCTTTCTCATATAAAAACAGAGATATACAATAGGGCAAAAGAAAATTATTCATGGAAAGAGGTTTTTATTAAATATTTAAAAATAATAAGGATGTAAAATAATATGAGTGAATTACCATTGGTTTCAATTGTCATACCCACTTTAAATTCTGCTAAAACACTTGAAAAATGTTTAAATAGTGTTTTAAATCAAACTTATAATAAAATTGAGATCATTATTGTAGATGCAGGATCAGATGATAAAACGTTAATAATCGGCGAAAAATTTGGGGTCAGAATCATAAATGCAAATATCCGGAATATGGCTAAACAAACTAATATTGGAGCTCTTAATTCTGAAGGCACATATGTCTATAGATTAGATTCGGATATTGTTTTATCGCCAATGGTGGTGGAAGACTGTGTTAAAAAGTGCGAATTCAAAAATTGTGATGCGATAGCAACGTATTGGGGGCCTGATCCTTCTGTAAGTTTCTGGGCAAAAGTTAGAAAATTAGAAAAAGATTGTTATAAATATGATAAGGATAGAAATGTCGCTCGTTTTTATTTTAAACCAGTTTTCGACAAAATAGGGGGATACAATGAGGATATTGTCGCTGGTGAAGATTATGATGTTCAGAACAGATTAATATCCGAGAATTATCATATTTGTTTTGCTGAATTCGAAGGTATTCATTTGGGTGAACCTGAATCAATTATCCAGATTATTAAATCGAATTATAATTATGGAAAAACTGTTAAATCATTTTTCAAAAATCATAAATATCGTGGTGTTAAACAAATGGGACCAATTAGAATGCCCTTACTAAAGAATTGGAAAAAATTTGTTAAAAGTCCTCGATTGTCCTTTGGGTTCATTTTTTATTATTTTATAGTATACACTTCTACAACATTTGGAATTGTGCGGAGTATGATATGGGGGTTTTAATGATGAATATTTTAATGATAAATTATTCAGAGATAACTTCTCCTGGTGGAGTGCATACTACTATAAGAGAAATAGCAAAGCGCCTTTCAAAAAAAGGGCATAATATTACAGTAGTTCAAGGAAATCAATTGAATCTTCCTTCAAATGAGGTTTATGAAGGATTCAAAATCATCCGGGTTAAATCCCGATTCGCTGATTTTTTTTATGGTGTTAGTCCTGCGATTTATTTCTATCTAAAAAAGGATTATTATAACTTAAATCCAAATATAATTCATATTCATGGGTATCATACTCTTTTAACATTTGAAATTATTTCGTTAATCAAAAAATTAGATCCTGATATTCCAATAGTTTTTTCTCCTCATTTTGGCGTATTTAGTAGAAGCTCATTTGCAGGGAAATATCTTTGGAATTTTTATAATAAATTTATTGGAAAAAATATCATAAAAAAATCAGATATTATAATCACTGCTTCCGAATATGAATTTGGAAGTCTAGTTAAAACACTAAATGTTCCGGAAAATATGATAAAAACCATTCCTCATGGTGTAGGGTTTTATAAATTTAAAACACAAAGGAATGTTAAAGATATTATTAATTTATTATATGTCGGTAATTTGATTGAACTAAAAGGTGTTCAATTTATAATAAAAGCAATGAGCTTTTTAATAAATAATAAGGAAGTTAATATCAGTCTTACAGTTGTGGGTGAAGGGCCATATAAAAAAAATCTCAAGGAGTTAGCGAAGAGTTTAAATGTTAATGATTTCATTCGGTGGGAAGGAGTAATATCTCATTCGAATACAGAAGAATTATTAGAATATTATAATAAAGCAGATATTGTCTTGTTATTATCTAAATCTGAAAATTATGGTATAGTTGTTGCAGAGTCTTTATCAACAGGAACTCCTGTGATTGTAACTAAAAGAACAGCATTAAAAGAATTTTTAGATGAAAATGGATGTTTTGGAGTTGATTACCCTCCTGATCCCGAAGAAATAGGAAATTTAATATTAAAAATTTTTCATAGCCAAATCACTATTGACAAGTTAAGTCCAAAAATAGGTACATGGGACGAAGTTTCAGAAGAGTATACAATGTTGTATAATAATTTAGTTTTTAAATAATTCAACTTACAGTTAGGTTGGTATGATGAATATTTTGTATATATCTGTTTTATGCGGCTTCACGGAACCTAAGAGTGGTGGTCAAAATAGAATTTATAATATAGCTAAACAACTTCTAAAGAATAAGAATAAAGTTGTTATATTGGAGCCAAGGATTTATTTTAATAAAGAAGATGTTAAAATAGCCAAAATTTATCTTTATGATGATCTAAAAATTTTGTCACGAGAAATTAATCTTTCTAAAGATTTTAATATGGATTTCATTTTAACTGTTAGGAAAATTATTAAAGAAAATAATATTGAAATGATCCATTTTTCGCACCCCAGTGGAGTGCTAGCTATCAAAATTTTAACTAAGTTAATGGGAATAACTATTCCTATCATTTATGATTCTCAAAATGTTGAATCAGATTTTGTTTCAGATGTTTTTAAAGATAGCAATAAATTTTCAATCATTGAAAAGAAGATTATTTTAATATATGTGTATTTGTTAGAAAGATTTACCATTAAACATATCGCAGATCATATAACTGCTGTTAGTAAAGATGATAAAAATAGGTTTATATCGAAATATAATGTTAATAACGAAAAAATATCTTTAATACCTTCTGGATCTAATATTAGACAACTACCGAGTGAATCAGAAAAGTATAAAATAAAAAAATTGTTTAACATAAACCCATCAGTTATTACAATTGTTTTTCACGGTTCTTTTTCTCATTTACCGAATCAAAAAGCCTTTGAATTAATAAAGAATGTCATAGCGCCTGAATTTAAAGATGATGATATATTATTTATTGTGGGCGGTTCTGGATTTCCAATATATTCAAAATCAAATGTTAAATCAATAGGTTTTATAGAAAATATGAATGATTTTCTAAAAATGTCAGATATAGCCATAGTTCCGATTACTCAGGGTGGAGGGACTAGAATTAAGATATTAGATTATTTGGGTGCGGGATTACCGCTTGTCACGACAAAAAAAGGTGTTGAAGGAATTGAAGTAAAACATTGTAGAGATGCGATAATCGTTGAGAATGTTGACACAAAGTTTATTAATTCCATTCGCTTTTTAATAGATAATGAAAAAAATCGGATGAAAATCGCTGAAAACGCACGTAATTTATCCAAAAAATATTATGACTGGGACATAATTGGAAAAAAATTAATGTATATGTATAAAAAATTCGATTCTCATGATAAATTTAATCCAAATGAATGACTGGAAAGTTGAGCGCCTGTTAAAATTAGTAATTTGCACTCAATTTATATTATTGCTTTTATTATCAATGGAGTTTTTAGGTTTTTCAATACCAATTATAAGAGAAATGTTATCTTTGTTTTATATTTTATATATTCCAGGAGTTTTAATTTTAAGAATTCTGAAAATACATAGACTTAATGAAATTGAAACGATATTATTTTCAGTTGGTTTAAGTATTGTATTTTTAATGTTTGTAGGTTTTCTAATAAATTATTTATTTAGATTTTTAAAAATAGAAACCACAGCTTTATCACTTTTTTTAACATTAAGTTTTTTCATCTTGATTCTGCTTTGGGGTGCATTTAAACGTAATAATGAATTTCAAGAAATCAAAAATTTGAAACTAGATAGTTTAACTTTAAAATGGATCATATTATTATCTATTTTGCCATTAATATCAATTTTGGGTACCTATTTAATGAATATAGCAAGTGTTAATATAATATTAATGTTATTATTAATTTTTCTTTCAATAATCCCTCTTTATATAACATTTGATAAAATACCCAAAATTCTTTATCCTTTATCTATTTTTGTAATAGCATTATCACTTCTTTATCATAATTCCCTGATCTCTTTTTACATAAATGGTTGGGACATTCATTTTGAGTATTATTATGCATCATTAGCCCTTAAAACTTCCTTTGTTGATTTTAACGTTGCTCAGAATTTAAATTCTATGCTCAGTGTTACTATTGTAGCACCGCTATTTTCAAAAATAACTTCTTTAAGTTTGGTTTGGGTATTTAAACTGATATACCCTTTGTTGTTTGCTTTAGTGCCTTTGGGAATTTATAGAATTGTAGAAATTCAAACTAATTCTAAGATAGCCTTTTTATCATCATTTTTCTTTATGTCTGTATACGTTTTTTTTGTTGAACTTCCAACGATGATTAGGCAGGAAATGGGTGAATTATTTTTTGTTTTGTTAATTTTAGTAATTTTAAGCAAAAAACCGTCGTTTAAAACGTCTTTCTTGTTGATAACTTTCTCTTTGGGATTAATTTTTTCGCATTATGCACTTTCTTACATCTTCATGGGATTTTTAGTAATAGTCTTAATATATCAAATTATAACCTCAAAAGATACCAAAAATCCAGTAAATACTATATTAGTTGCATTTTTTGCTTGTATGGCTGTGGCTTGGTCTATTTTCACATCATCTTCTGAATTATTTTATTCATTCGTCATGGTTGGTAAAACTATAGGATCTAATTTTTACTCAGATTTATTTAATGTTGAAACTGTACAAGGTTTGAGAATCGCTACCTTAAAAACGTCAACATCATATCTTCATCAAACATATAGATACATACAATTAATAGCACAATTTTTTATTTCATTAGGAATTTTAAAGTACATTTTAAGATGGGAAAAACTTAAATTTAACCGTATTTATGGTTTATTTAGCATAATGAGTTTTTCAATGTTATTACTAGCATTAACTGTTCCTTTTTTTGCAAGTGCTCTAAATACAACCCGGCTGTATCATATTGCTTTAATAGTATTGTCACCATTCTTTGTTACAGGGTTCATAGCCTTTTTGGACTTTTTTGGAAAAATAATAAATTTAAGAATAAAAATTAACATTGAAAAGAACTATTTAAAAATCGTATCTGGTTTTTTAATGGTATTCTTGTTGTTTAACACAGGATTTATATATCAAGTTGCGAATGATGATTCACAAACTATATCACTTAACTCTACTTTTGATTCACCCACATTGAATCAAAGAGAACTTATCTGTGTAGAATGGTTTGGAAATTACAAAGATTCTAAAAGAATATTTGCGGATAGGTATAAATCTTTAGTATTGTATGGTATTTTTAACGAAGATAGGCCTCGTACTTTTTCTGATAATAAAGATAAAAATCCTAAAGGAACTTATAGTTTCATTGGGTCTGCTAACATTGAAACTCAACAATATGTTATTATGCCCAGAATTCAACAGGTAAGATTGTCTGAATCTATTGATCTGAGCAATATAATAGCGGAACAAAACGAAATATACGATAATGGTGGAAGTCAAATTTATTATTATTGATAGTGGTAATATGGGTAAATACACAATTTATGATGAAGAGATAGTTGATTCTAAAATTCAATCTCAATTAAATGTCATTTTAGAACAATTATTGAAAAAAATACCTAATATTCAGTCAGTTGTTTTAGCTGGCGGATTTGGGCGTGGTGAGGGTAGTGTTATAATAAACGGGGATGATGTACAACCTTTGAAAGATTATGATATATTCGTTTTTCTTGACGATTTGCCCTCCAAAAAAATTATTAATTCACTCAATGAAAATATTTACAATGAATTAGGAATTAGAAATCCATCTAATGACGACTTTAAATTTTCAGAATTTGTTGTAGATATTCAATTTAGAAATAGAAAATTCCTTGAATTTTTACCGGATATTGCTACGGTTGATTTGAAAAAAGCAAGTTATTTGTTATTTGGTGAATCAATAAATGAATCCATTCCGTGGAACGCAGATGATATTCCTGTTACCAGTGGGTTGAGATTATTGTTTGAAAAAATGACTGGATTGATTGGTCATTTTTCCATGGAATACATAACGAGTGGATTTGATGATAAAAAAAGGAATTTCATTATATATGAATGTTACAAAACTTATGTTGAAATTGCCACATCTTTGTGTATTTTAATGGGTTGTTATGAATCATCATATAAGAAAAGAGCTGAAATTTTTTCAAAAAATTTCAAAGAAAAATTACCTGATCTCCACTGCAAATTACCTGAATTACCAGACTTAGTTATTGAAGCCACAAATTTTAAGTTGAAACCTAAGTTTGATAAATTCGATTATAACATGCTTGATTTTTGGGATAAGACTAGGAAAATATTATTAATAGTATTAAGTTATTATCTGGAAAATTACACTAAATTAGAATTGGATGAAATATCGGATTACGCAAGACCCGAACTCTTAAAAATTATTAGTGATAGGTATCATAGGCCCTATTTGAATAATTTTTTACATAGTAACTTGAAGATTAGAAATCAAAATGTTATTTCTATCATTAATCATTTTTCTAATTTATATTTAAATTATAGATATTATAAAGAACTTAAAAAAGAGTTTGGCATTATTTTTTTCCCACAAGTATGCAGTATCAAGTCTCCCATCATTAAAATATATTTGACTTCGCCTTTGATTTTATTTTCAATTAAAACTGATGGAACTATTGAAGAAAAAAATTTTCAGAAGGCGAGGGAAAAAATGGAAGAATTAATCCCTTATTTAGAAAATAAAAAATTATCGTGGAATAACCTACGTGATGCATATATTTTGTCATACAAACTGTATTACATGTAATTAGTGTTTACTGGATGATGGTATAATGAGTTCAAAAGAAGGATATCATAGAATTGTCATGATTTTGGTTGATGCTTTGCCTTATGATCTAGTTTCAAATGAAAATTGTCCATTTATGTATGAGTTAGCAACAAATAATGTTTTTTGTGGTGTGGAACCAATGTTTGCTTACAGGGGTATTGAGTCCACTATATTTACTGGTTGTGGATGTAACACTCACAAAATTTGGACAGAGTATTGTTTAGACCAAAAGCGAATGGATAAATCTAATTCTGGAAATAGATTTAATCTTAAAATATATTTAATAAAAATGATTCTTAGGACATCTGATTTTTTTCATTTTTATTTATTTAAAAGGTTTTTAAGGTATTTTTTGTATAGATTGTTTAAAATGAACGTTCCTTTTATGATAACTCCGGAGTTTGTAGAATTTTTTACAACTTCCCAAGCCAAAATTCTTAATTCTAATTCATTGCCCGTTCAAACACTTTTTGATATTTTAAGAAGAAAAAAACGGAGTATAACTTTTTTAGCACCGCCTCTAGTCAATAAAGATGAGTTAATTAATAAAATGGCAATAAAGGAAATTAATAATGATCCTGACTTTTTATTTATTAAGTTTGGAGAGTTAGATTACATTGGCCATGAGTACGGAATAAGTTCAAAAAAATCCCTTGAAACTCTAAAAAAAATAGATGATCATATTAAGACTATTTATTCTACATTAAGCGTTAATAACAAAGATTTTTCATTTATTGTCATTTCAGATCATGGCATGTGTGATGTTAATGAATACTATGATATTATCGGTCATTTGAAGCGATTAAAATCCAAGTTAATTAAGGATTACATTTTTTTTGTTGATTCTACTATGATCAGATTTTGGTTTTTTAATCCTATTGCCAAAGAAGAGATTTATAGTTCATTAAGGAACCTGAAAATTGGGCATTTCCTTACAAAAATGGAAAAACAAAAATTTAATATTAATAAAATCGGAAAAAAATATGGGGAAGAAATCTTTATTTTAAATGAGGGGATAACATTCTTTCCAGACTTTTTTAGAGATTTTCCAAAGCCGAAGGGGATGCATGGATATTCTAAAGAGTCAGTTAAACCTTTATTAATCATAAAATCATCTAAAAATATTAAAAAATGTAATAAAATCGAATTTATTGATGTTTTGCCGACAATTTTAGATTTAATGGGATTAAATATTCCTGAATTTTGTGAAGGAAAAAGTATAAAGGGTGAATAAATGAGTGTAACAGTCTTAGGTGAAGCATTCATTGATATAGTAATTCCTGTAAAAAACTTGGAATTGGGAAATACTTATCATAAGGAATTAAAAACTTACATTGGAGGAGCTTCGAATATTGCTCTTCAGATTTCTCGAATTGGTGTACCTACAAATTATATTTGTAAAATAGGAAAAGACCCATTTGGTGACTATCTGAAAAATGAATTGGTAGAAAAAAATTTAAACCCAGTAATATTCATGGATTTTGATCATCCCACAGGCATATGCACTTCTCTAGTTTCTGATAATGGTGAAAGAACTATGGTGGCAATGAGAGGTGCTAATGATAAGTTGTATAAAAAGGAGTTATATAAATATTCAAAATTATTTTTAAGTTCAAGAATAATATTTTTATCAGGATACACTTTTACGAGTTCAAATAATTTAGAATCATTAAATTTTATTGTAAATAACTTAAATAAAAAGTGTAAAATCATATTAAATCCAGGAGCTCCTAATATTATTTCTCCATATATAGTTAAATGGGCTCAAAATTATGTTGATATATTAATCATGAGTTTGGAAGAGGCCAAAATTATTTCTGGAAAAAATAAATTAGACGACATTCTTCTAGAATTGGAAAATATCGCTAAAACCAATATTATCACTTTAGGGAGTGAAGGTGCTATTGCAATTGAAAATGGAATCATTTTTCCCGTTAAAACAAAAAAATTGCGTTTGGTTGATTCAACAGGCGCGGGAGATTCATTTATTTCTGGATTTATTAAAAGCAGGATAGAAAAAAATGACCTTAAAGAGAATGTTAAAATGGGCAATTACATGGCTTTAAAATTTTTAAAGGAAAAAAATGAATTATCTTAGTATTTATAGAATAATCCTTCATATAATCCTCTTAGATGGGCTTTATAGGTTTTACTATTGTTTTTATATAAAATAAAAAAAGTTTTGTAAATTAAATGGATAGTTATAGTCCACAATATAAACACAATTAATGTCTGACTTGAAGCATACTTTCGCATGAATATAAACCAGTTTCTTGTAATATAATATTCTCTTCCTTCATTCGCTGAAGTAGAAGATATTTTGTGCCAAATGATTGATTTAGGATAATTAACAACTCTAAAACTGTTAATTTTGGCTTTAATACAATAATCAATTTCTTCAACATAAAGAAAATAGTCATTAGGCAAAAGACCTATTGCATCTATTAGATCTTTTCTAATAAGCATACAACACCCAGAAACATATTCTACGTCATTTAAAATTTTAAAATCCTTTTTAATAGCAAGATTTGTTCCTTTATACCAATTAACTTTTCCTCCAGTTGAAAATATTTGATTAGGTGTGTTATAATGATAAATTTTAGGGCCTATAATTCCTATTGATTTTTTATGTATCATTGGATAAATTAGTTTATTTAGGAAATCTTTATGCACAACTGTATCGTTATTTAAAACAAGAATAAAATCATACCCTAACTCTAAAGAAAATCTTAAACCCACATTATTTCCTTCAGCATATCCATAATTTTTATCATTTTTAATAATTACTAATTTATTATTAGACTCTGTATTACATATTGATAATTTTTCTTCATGGGATAAATGAAAACAATTCGAATATTCAAAAATTTTAATAGGTTTATTTTGGTTTTTATAATAGAAAAATTTTGAATTAACTTTTAGTTCACCACTACAATATTTTTTAATATTTAACAATGAATCATCATTAGAATTATTGTCTACTAAAATAACTGTATAATTTGCATAATTTATTTGATAAATTGATTCTAAACATTCCAAAGTATCTTCCCAACCATTCCAATTGAGTATTATTATAGATATATTAGGATACATTTAAGCCTCTATTTACCATCTTATAGTACAATTTTAATTGGTATGTTTTAAAATGAAGATAGCTTTATCTCCCATTGCTTTTTTATTTAGAGTTTTTGACAGATTTTTATATTGGTTTATATCTTTTTTTGTAAATATGCTGTTTTTTGGATTTATTAGATAGGATTTCTCCGACATAAGTGGTATGTTTCTTAAGTATTGTTCACTGCCCCAAAATTGAAAGTCAAATGAATCAAAAATTATTTTTTTAATTCTCAAATCTGTATTTTTAGTTAATATTTCGAAACTTTTAATTGTATGTATAAGAAGATGTCTTGGAGCATCAATCTGAACCCAGTTCTCACAATATTTATGCCAAATGTAGTCTGTTTTTATTGGCATACTTATTATAGCTGAACCATTTTTTTCCATTAATTCTGATGTTTTTTTTAGATTTTCTAACTGGTTTTTAGTATGTTCAAATGAAGACCTCCAAATCACTAAATCAAACTTATATTCACATTTAAACTCTTCTATAGTTCGGTTAAAAATTTTTAAACTATCTTTGATTATTTCTGTATCAAGAAATGGTTCAATTCCATAAAGGTGTTGAAATCCAATGTCCTTTAGTGAAAATAGTAGATTACCTATTCCACAACCAACATCAAGAAGTTTGGACTCTCTATTTATCCCAGTACTCCCTATTGATTTGTTGAATCTGTTAGGATAGTTATAATAAATTAATTTCCCAATGATACTATTATTTAGTATTGTGTATTTGTTTAATTCTTTAATAAAAAAATCTTTTATCGTGCTATTTCTTTGGGTTTTTTGTATTGAGTAATAGTCATGCGCAGGATAGTATTTGCCCAAATCAGGCGGTATATTAATTATTTGAAGACAACCACATTTGTCACATTCTAAATAGTCAAAAACGTCATGAAATCCGAACATCATCTCTTTGATTTTTAAAATACGGTTATTTTTTTCATTTCCGCATATTATACATTTAATATTAACACATCCTTTAATTTTCAAAATAGTTCAAATCACTAAATAAGTAAAATTTTCATTTTTAAGATGATATAATACAAGATGATATAATACTATATTCCTTAAGAATTAATACTCGTGATAATAACTCTGTGTTTGCTTCAATTATACACATTATTATTATATTTAATATAATTTTTGTAATATTGATTAATCGTTCGGTCTTGAAAAAATACTTCTCTTTTATTCCAGTAAAAATATTAATATTCCTTTTTATTAGTTCCTTAAGATTTATATAGATCTAACTCTTTATTTAGTTTGATGCGATTTATAATTGTTATATCTCATCCTTATATTGAAACATCAAACTATTATCTTGTTCATGAAGGATGGGGATGGGATTTAAGTGCCCAATTAGAAGTGTGCGATAATTTAGATGTTTTTGCACCTATTTCTAAATTAGATAGTAATTATTCATTTAAAATAGAAAAAGACCATGTAAAATTTCACCCACTTCCCTATTTTGATAATTATTACAAAAATAATGTATTTCAATTTTTGGGTGATCTTTATAGAATGGTTTTAATATCATTCATTTTATTAAGGGACATTAAAGAGGAGGATACATTGCAATCTAGTGGTGTTCCTTGGATACCCGTAGGCGTGATAGCTCAATTGATAGCCATCATGAAGGGTTGTAATGATAGGATATTTGTTCTTGATTCTGACTTAGTTAAAGATTTTGAATTAAAATATAAAAAATCAGATTCCAAACTAAGATTTTTTTTTAAATTTATTAGTTATATCTATTTCAATTTGTTTAAATTCATAATTGCTAAGTCAAAAATAACATTTACGGTAGGTGATGGAGTTTATGGGAGATACAAAAGTTATGGGAATGTTTTTAAGATTTATGGCTCTTGGATAAGAGAAAATGATATAATTACTTATGATGATTTAAATGTTAAAATAAATCAATTTATTGGAAGCAAAATCATAAGATTAACTTTTGCTTCAACTCTTAAAGATTCAAAAAACCCTAAATGTGTTGTAGAGGCTGCAAAATTTTTAAAAAATTTTAAAATTCCTTTTATATTAGATTTATATGGTAATGGTCCTCTGAAAGGAGAATTAATTAGAATGGTTAGAGATTATGACTTAGATCGTAATGTCAAGTTTAAAGGACATGTTGAATATGGAGATCATTTTTATCGAATTTTAAGACAGTATGATATGATTTTTATTCCAAATTTAAGTGGAGAACAGCCAAGGATAATTTTTGATGCTTTGGCAAATGGTGTTTTTATAGTTGGCTCAAATATAACCTCGTTCAACAAAATTTTGAATGATGAGAATAGTATATTATGTGATCCAGAAAATCCGATGGAATTTGCTATGGCTGTAAAGACTATATATGAAAATAAAGAAGATTTCCAAAAAGTTAGAAAGGGAATCAAAATAATAAAAGGAAATACAATTGAATCAATGCATGAAAAGAGGATACAAATAATTAGAAACCATTGAATTATGATAATTAATTAATATAAAATTCTTTTTGGTTTATCGTTATCGAAGTTCTCAATTATCCCGTCATAATACGCGTAAATTGAAGATTTAATTCTCTTAAATTTGTTATCATAATGCAATAATATTAACAAATTATAATGGAAAATATTTAATAACAATTTCGAGTAAAAATTTAGGATATTGGTGTTATACTTCTTTCCTAACCATGTCATATTTCTTAATGAATAGTAACGTAACCAAAAATTTTCAAAAGGCAAATCATATTTTTTCAACCTTTTATTTGTTCTTAACTTTTTGATATTTTCCGATGCTTCTTTATGTTTTATAATACTGTCTTTTATCAACAAGATTCTGCCATGAGTCCTCAGCCTAATACAATATTCTAAGTCGTCATAATAGATGAAAAATTCCTTTTTCGGAAAGCCTACTTTTTTTATAACATCATTATTAATGAGTATTCCAACAAATGACGCAAAATCTATTTCTGTCATTTCTTTATTGTAATAATTTTCTGGAAGTGGTATTGAAATAGAAGGAAGCACATCTTTAAATTCAAACAAACCCCTGTGTAATAGTTGTATTTCGTTATTTCTAGTTTTAACTACACTAGCTAAAGCCGAAATATTTTTTTCATGGAAGTAGTTTGTTAGACATTTAAGTGCGTTTTTTTGGGGTTCTGCATCATCATCCATCAACCAAATCCAATCATATCCAGTTTCATAAGCTCTTTTTAAACCTTCATAAAAACCTCCAGCACCCCCATAGTTTAACTTTAACCTTAAATAATGAATATTTATTTTTTTCTTCGAATTCAGATAAATATTATTATTTTTTTCACAATTTTCGGTGTTGTTCTCAAATATTTTTTCATTAATATATTTTTTTTCAAATAAAAGATTAGGTGTTCCATCGGTTGAATGATTATCGATGATAAATATTGCTTCAAGAGGTCTAGTCTGATTTTTTAATGATTCAAGACACTCTAACAATAACTTTTTCCTATTAAATGTGACTATTACAGCACAAATCTTTTTTTCGCTACTCACTTGAAATCTCCTCAAAAACTTTCAAAGCCCGATGAATAACTTCGTCCATGTTGTAATATTTATATTCTGCTAACCTTCCTAGTAAATATAAATTATCAATTGATTGAGCTTCATGCTCATATTCTTTATAAATTAAATTATATTCTTTTTTAGGTATGGGATAATATGGTATGTTCTGATTAATGCAGTATTTCTGCGGATATTCGATATTTATAACCGTTTTAGGATTTGATTGGCCAGTTAAGTGTTTGTATTCAGTAATTCTAGTAAAATCATGACTGTTTGGATAGTTAATTGTTCCTACATCCTGATAATACTCTTGATTATACTTCTTAAACTTAAATTTTAAAGAACGGTAGGGGAGATTTCCGAATTTGTAATTAAATAGTTCATCAATAGAGCCTGTGAAAATGAATTTTCCTTTAAAATGTTTCCCTGAAACATATATTTTTTTATCTTTTAACTTTATAAGTTCTTTAAAATCGGTGTTTAGTAATATATGGATTCTTGAATTCGAAAGTAATTTATGGAAAATAGAAATATAACCTTTTTTTGGCAAACCTTGGTATTTGTCTTGGAAGTATCTATTATCTTTTGATGTGATAATAGGAACTCTATTTGTAACTGAGGGATCAAGATCATTGGGATCTCTCCCCCATTGTTTTTTTGTATAATTTAAAAAAATTTTTTGGAAGACAACTTTTGATAAGAACTTCAAATATTTATCATTAGTTTTACTAAGTTCTAATATTGGGATTTTAGAGTTGTAACCATATGTTTTTATTAATTTATCTTCGATTAAATCGGCATTATCTGGAAGTATTTGGCGTAAAGTGTTTAAATTGAAGGGAATAGGTACTTTTTTACCATCAACATATCCTAAAACTTTATGTTCATAATGAGTCCATTCTGTAAAGTTACTTAAGTAATCCCAAACCTTTTTAAGATTTGTATGGAAAATATGTGGGCCATATTTATGTATCAGAATACCATCGTTATCATAAAAATCATAGCAATTACCCCCGATATGATCTCTTTTTTCTATGAGAAGGACTTTTTCGTCTAAAATATTTGATATTCTTTCTGCCATCACCGATCCTGCGAATCCCGCACCGACTATGATGTAATTGAACATTAATCCTCACCAAGTATTCTTACAGCTACTTGTTGATCATATAAAGAATAACCAATATATTCGAATTTAATATTATTCGAATTTACAAATTCTAAGAATGCTTTAGACTCTCCCATCTTCCATCCGGGATAATTAAAGAATTCATCAAAAACAATCACAGTATCTTTTTTAATTTTGTCACTTAAAACTTTAAATATTGTGGTTGTGGAAGAGTAGAGATCACAATCAACGTGTATAAAAGAGCATTTTTCATTATGTTTTGATACAAAGTTGGGCAGAGTATCTTCAAACATTCCTATTACAAGTTTGGTATTTTCATTTACTTCAGGTAAATTTTCCATTTTAAAAAACCCTTTTTCAAAGCCATCGCGCCAGTCTTCAGGTAAACCTTCAAAAGAATCAAATCCATAGATTATTTTATTTTTCACGATTGATGATATTAAATTCAGAGTTACTCCTTCATAAACCCCAAATTCCACGTATAATCCATTGTTATCAGATATATCAAGAGCATATTTGAGAAGGCTTATTTTATTTGGAAAAGATTTAGTTTTTAACATATTCTCTTCGATAAATATGGCTGTTTGTTTTAAAGCTCTACGTTGTAATTCTCTACCTATATTCCTTGAATCTCGTGTGTTATTAATGTCAATTATTTTTAGTATTTTTTTTATTATGTGGTTTAACATTTTTTCATCTCGTTAACTACGTTTTTAGAGAGTTTCCAGAATGATAGAGTTATCAAAGTTTCAACAATTAAAAATGACAATGCAGTTCCAATATCTTTAAAGTAATAAACCATTGGTATTAAAAGCAGTGGATAACAAAGTCCTACAACAAGCTGTATTTTAGAAACTTTATTTGAGTATCCAAATGCAATTAAGAATAAAACACCAAAAACTGTGCTTAAACCAATTATAAACGGTAGAAATGATAATATTTGCAGCAATGTTATTGAATGACTAAATTGATTTCCTGCTAGGATGCTAATGATAGTGCCAGCACCTAATAATAAGAAAATTGAGGCTATAAAAGTGAAAAAACCGATTAAAATAGCTATTTTTTTAATAAATTTAATTCCATCATCTTTTGATTTTGTAGCTAATGAGCTTATATAAGGGTATAATGATTGTGATATTGGATTTATCAATCCTAAAACCATTTTTACAATTTTTTCTGCTACAGAATAGTATCCAACAGTTGTTGTACTGGTAAAAAAGCCTAAAACAAACGTATTGGAAGTTGTATAAAAGCTTATGGCAACAAGAGATATAAAAACATGCCAACCATTCTTCATTTGGTGTATTATATCATATATTGATGGTCTACAAAATTTTACATTAAATTGTCTCCTCACAAGTTTTATAGAGTAAATCCCTATCATGATACTACCTATTGAATTTATTAAAGGCACATAAAGGTAATCTGAAGAATTCTTTACAAATATAAATATGGATACTGTGTATATTAGGCTGATACAAATATTAAGAATACTAATGTATCTCATTTTTTCCATACCCTGGAAAAACCAGGTGGGCAGTAACAAATTTCCAATAACTAGTCCAAAGGTAAATATATATAACAGCCATTCACTTCGAAACTTTTCGAAGCTGAAAACAAATAATGTAAGTGTGATTAAACTAATAACCATTAAAATGCTTTTCGTGGCCATTACTGAGCTATAAATCTTAGAAACTTTTTTGTGATCATTCCGGTGTATTGAAACTTCTCGAGTAGCGGATAAGTTAAAACCATAATCTGTTATAATTTGGAAGTAACTGATAAAAGCTATAGCAAAAGCCAGTGTTCCATATTTATCAGGTCCCAGTACTCTAGTTAAATATGGAAATGTAAATAAAGGAAGTAAATAATTAAAACCTTGGAGACTGAATAAAGATAGAATATTCTCTATTATTACTCTATATTCCTTTTTTCCTAAGATTTGTCGAATTTTTGTTTGAAGAGGCAAATCCATATAATAATTAATTAGGAAAACTCTATTTATATTTACTTCTCCATATAGATTTATTTAGAAATTCCATATTATAATTCATTAAATGCATTGAATTTTGGTATTATTAACTCTTTTTAGGATTAAACCTCTTTAAAACGTAAGCTAAAGTTAGAATATGCTTGTTTTCAAACCTTTACTCCCTTATGATATATTCTTTTTTATTATTACCCTTGCCAAATAATAGTTTCGGGTTTTAGGTTTTTCATGTTTCTGAAAGCTTTTGCAAAGCTGTTTTAGAGTTGTAACCTTGTGTTGTGATGAGCCCTGCTAATAATACAGTTAGTATGGTTGTTTTTTTAGCTGATTCTGGTGTGTGTATTTGTGTAATTTTTTTAAACCTAATCCTGATTTGCATAATTTGAAAAAATCTTCAATTTTTCCACGTATCGGTTTGTATTCTTTCCAATTTTTTAGTTTGTGGAATAATATTCGTTTTAATGCGTTGTATGTTTTTTTAACTTTGGTTTCGATCTTTTTATCCTTAAATACTCTTAAGGGATATGTTAATTTGTCGTCGAGTTTTCGTATGTTGAAATTGTCTTTGGGGAAAATTAAAGGAACGATTTTGTACTTGGAAATACCTATTTGATAGTTTTCATATTTGTAATATCCTTTATCGAATATTATCGCGTCTCCTTTTCGGATTATGCGTCTTTTCTTTAGGTTTTCCATTATTTCTGTGAAGATCTTGGTATCGTGTGGTGCTCCATGGTGGATTAAAATGGCAACAGGCATTGCAGATTTGTATTCTATGACTATTGTAGCTTTAAATCCTATGTAAAATCCATAAGAGGATGCGTAGCTCCATTTTAGGTTTTTTTTAAGTGTTTTTTAGAACGATGTTTACGTTTAGTATTGTAATCTAAATCCACTGGTGTGGCATCAACAATAAATGTTAGTTTTTCACGTCTTTTAAGTGGTTTAGTTTGCATTAGCATGCTGTTTGTGATTTTAATGTATGTATCTGGTTTGAATCTTGATATGAATTCTGAAATTTGAACTGCACTGGGTACTTCATTTATTTTGAAAAATTTTCTCAACTTTTTATCTCTTTTTAACTCCTGAACAACAAATTCAATGGTTGTATCAAAGAACATAGCAGTGAAAATGATTTTAATTGAGAAAATCATCAAATTAATCTTTTTAACACCTTTGGAAGCTATTATTGTTCTTGATTTCCTACAACCGATAATTTTAAATATTTTCTCTAACAAGATATAGTTTGGGTCTTCTTTACTGTAATTTAAGTGATGCTTCATTTTATTCGCCCAATAAAAATATGTAAGCATTTATACTTAAATTTAACGGTTTAGAAGCCCATTTATTCTCATAAAGCTAAAATTAAATTGTATTTTACGAAAATAATCATCAAACAGTTTATAAAATATAAAAAACAAGAAGAAAAATCATTCTTTCAACAAGAAAAATCTAAGGCCCTAAACCTTATTGTTTTAGGATCACTTGATATGTCTCTTTGATAATTCATATAATGTTCTAAGGACGTTTTATAATACAATTACTCAATATTTCAAGGCACGTTTTTCAGTACATTTTAATGTTTCTGATTCTCAAATTCTGTTTTCCTTTTTATCAAAATAGTCAAGCTGATCTTGGATAACATCACTAAGACTGTATTGATCTTTGTACAGATCTTCTGGATTTTACGGTTATTTGAGAGAATCAGGGAATATTGAATGGTCGGAACTTGTAGGGTTGGATTAGGTGTTTGTCCCGGTGCAAACTGTGATTGTTGGGTAGCCCCATACATCACTGACTTTAAATGAGCCAGCAGGTCATCACTCACATAGTTTATAGTCCACTCAATCGTAGCAATATTATCACAACTACAATCACAACAGGCCACACCATTAGTAGCTATCATTTGACCCCACATATTAGCCACCATATTCAAGGTACTTGCATCAGGAGTCCAGTAACCCTCAACAACCATTAGGTGGGAAAGCACCTGGAGATCCAACTGATGAAAACCAACAACCAACCAACTAACCACTACATTTACCGTATACAGCAACGGTTACAAAGGCAAACAATACACCAATGATGATGAATGTGACAGCCAGGAAATTCAGAAAACTTTCACTGGTACCCATGATGTAGTGTACAGTAGTGGAGACACAGCCTATGCTAGTTCCGGTTGGACAAAAAAAATTACAATTGAACCACTGCTAATTAAGTATTCACTCTACGGAGCATATTTGACAGTAGTCTACCAGGACTCCAATGCCACCACCAAAACCATCTGCATTAATGATAGTTTTGACATGTTGTGCAGTAAAGCTAGTTATTCAGTTAATGTACTGGTAACAACACTAAATAAGATTTCTCTTGAAAAAAAGCTAATTAAGAAAAGGTAGTTTAGAATAGTCTAAAACCGGTTCTCCTTTTTATCAAAATAGTTCAACTGGTCTTGAATAACATCACTGAGAGTGTATTCAATCTTTCCACCAATCTTCTGTATTTTACGGTTATCAGAAAGAATCAGAGGAATCTCAGAGGGTCTGAATCTGTCTGGATTAAATTGAATGGTTATATCTTTCTCGTCAGTGGTGACTTTAATACCCTTATCTTGGAGGGTGTACTCCAACTGGTCTTCCAGGATCATCTGGTCCACCCGGGTTTTATCAAACTTAACCCCAAAGATAGGGTCATTATTCATTTTAGTAGGATCTTCAATGGTTTTAGTTTCATCTTTATCCTCTTTAAGGGATTCAATCCGGTTAATGTTCCATCCAGCCTGTTCCAGTCCCAGTAAGATGTAACTTAAAACTGAGTTGGTTCGCATGGATCCCTGATTGTATGCTTCACCACTACGTCCTTTATCTGCCAGTACCAGGTATCCATGTATAATATCCATCACATGAGACCAGTCCCGGCAGGCATTCAGGTTTCCAATGGTGATCCGGTCAGTTTCACCATATTTCAGTTTCATAACCTGGTTGGTGATGATAGAGGTTACAAACATCATACCCCTCCCAGCCCCTTCATGGTTAAAAGCTCTTGATACAACGGTATCCAATCCATAGGAATGATGATAATTCTGCATCAAGAGATCTCCAGAAACCTTGGACACAGCATAAGGTGACATGGGACGTAAAGGATTGGATTCTTTGACTGGTAACTCTGGAATTGTTTCCGGCTCAGGAAAAATAGTTTTACCCTTATCTAATAACTGCTGGTACTGTTCCTCTGAGGATAACATCATACCATACTCCTCACTGGAACCAGCAAATATGATCTTACAATCCACATCCTTAATACGCACGGCCTCCAGGAGATTGGCAGTTCCTATAATATTAATGTTCTGAGTGTCCAGAGGACGTTTAAATGAGAATTCTACACTGGACTGGGCTGCTAAGTGGAAGATAAAGTCTGGCTGGGCATGATCAAGGGCATTGGCCAGAGAAGTTATATCATTAAGGTCTCCCTCTAACATTATCAGTTTATCCTTAATACCCTTATCTGTCAGGTTTTTCTCCATGGCCACCATATCTTCAGGCCTTATAAAACCATACGTCTTGGAACCATTATCTAAAAGTTCTTTTGCTAAATATGATCCCACAAATCCATTCGCCCCGGTGATGAGGACATTTTTTCCATTCCAGTTCATACTATTCTCTTCCATCAAAATCCTTTTATAAAAATCACTATAATATTTTCAAAAAATTATGTTAATTTATTTATAATCTAAATTATATTTCCAATTTAATTTTAATAATATATTTGTTATATGGTTTGATTTTAGTTAATTTTGTTTTAGGGTTAGATTCTGGTTAATTTTGTTTTAGGGGTTGGTTAATAGTAAATAATATAACAGATTCCCATAACTGATAATTTCTTACAATTAATAATTTATTCTAGCTTTAACATAATTTTAACCATGTTCTGGTTAATATTTGCCTGGTTAACTGCACTATTCGAATCCTTAACCGATGTTGCCAGTAAGAAAGGTCTCCAATACCTGGATGAATATATAGTGGCCTTTTCAATCCGTTTTTTCACCTTCATATTTCTCATTTCAGTGTTGATCCTGATTGCCATCTTCCTAGGCCTTCCCTATATTGGATCCCAATTCTGGACAGCTCTCTTAATAGGAGGATCACTCAATGTGGTTACAACGGTGCTCTATATGAAAGCTTTGAGATACTCAGACCTTTCTATCTCAGTGCCCATGCTCACCTTCACACCCCTGTTCCTTCTGGTCACCTCACCCCTCATCTTAGGGGAATTCCCCAGTTTACTAGGTTTACTGGGTATCTTTTTAATTGTGAGTGGTTCTTACCTGTTGAATATCAAAGAATGGAAGCAGGGATACTTAGCACCATTTAAGGCCCTTTTCCGGGAGAGAGGACCTAAACTGATGTTAATAGTAGCATTCTTATGGAGTATAACCTCCAACTATGATAAAGTAGGGGCCCTAAACTCTTCACCAATCATCTGGATCCTGGCAGTCAACCTTTTCATAGCCATCTGCATGATCCCCCTAATCCTCAAATATTCATTAACATCCTCTCAAGAGATATCTGTTCTATCTCCAGCCTCCCAAAAGACATCAGGTCTCTCTCCATCCTCCAAGATCAGATCCAGCAGGGATAAAAATAATATTGTATTAATACAACAGAACATAAAAATATTGGTGATAATGGGGATTTTAAGTACATTGACATCAATATTTCAAATATATGCCATCACACTCACTTTAGTAGCCTATGTAATTGCCATTAAAAGGACCAGTGTTGTTTTCAGTGTCCTGTGGGGACATTACATATTCCATGAAAAAGGAGTAAAAGAACGGCTCCTGGGAGCTTCAATCATGGTGTTAGGAGTGGTTTTAATTGTTTTATCTAACTCTTCATAATTCTATCCCAAAAATAATTATATGAATCCTTTTAAACCTCACTACCGGGTTTTTTTTGTTATTTAAATTATATGGCGGAAGTGAAGGCTACTTATATGCTACAGTTTCTAAAAAAAAATTTTAAAAATAAAAAAAAGGAAGAGGATATTTCTCCCTTATTTTTTCTTAAAGTTCCCTTTAAAGTAACCGAATCCAACTAGAGCTATCAGGGCAATCACACCCACTATTGCCACTATGGGAAGACCAGACTCAGAAGTTGCTCCTGAGCTCTGTTCAGAAACTTCATAGGATTTGCCTTCTCCTTCTTCACCAGGTGTGGTGGTACTTTCTGATTCTTCATCCCCGGCAGAACTTGATCCAGATGAACTACTGTCTTGTGACTGGGAAGAGGATTCAGAGCTAGAAGACTGGGATCCTGTTGAAGTGGAGGTTGTAGGGTTTGATTGTGGGGTCTGTCCTGGTGTAAATGCTGCATTTTGGGTGGCCTCATATAACATGGAATTCAAATGGGCCAGAAGGTCAGCATTCACATAGTTAGTAGCCCATTCCATCATGGCTATGTTACCACAGCTACAGTCACAGCAGGCCACACCATTTTGGATGATCATTTGGGCCCAGGTATTGGCCACCAGGCTCATGGTAGCTGCATCTGTGGTCCAGTAACCCTCATAAGCTGCAGTCAGCATGGTCCCTGTGAGACTGATCATGGCATAAGCATTGTTACCTGATGAGAGAAAATCGGTAACCCCCAGATTATAGGAATCTCGGAGGTAAACATCCACCACCTTATCCCACATCCAGTTCTGCACAGAACCCGGCCGTGTTGTCTGCCAACCTAAAAGGTTGCTTATGAATTTTTTTGACATGTACCGGGCACCGCTGTACCCTTCATTCATCATTCCTTTGATCCATTCTGGGTTGTAGTATCGGGTGGTTAATTCACGGTTCATGTACTGTTCTAATGATATGGAGTCAGGGTCGTTTTTATCGGAGTAGTCCAGAACATACATGGTGGGTGCTTTTCCATTAACATATTCAATAGCCATGGATAATCCTCCCCAGTAGTCGAAATAGTCATCATTGTCCAATACTCCGTAGAGGTTGGTGTTTCTACTGGTGAAGACAGTGCCTATTCCAGAAAGAGCACGGGTGAAAACCACTGGATTACTGGTTCCCCAATTGTTGTGACTGTACATATTGGCCATGCGGTTAATGTAGAATTCACCCAGTTCCGAACTATCATCCCAGGTCCAGCTCATGGACACCAATTTACTAATTCCAGCTCCGTAATCACCTTCAGGTGGTGCGAAAATCCTGGTTATAGCCAGTTCTCCAACATACATTGCTTTGGTCATATCCTCAGGTATGGTCATGTTCAATGACATGTAGTACTCAAAGTCCTCTACCCAATGTTTGGCCACATAATTATCGTCCAAAGATTCAGAACCCGCACCATAATATCCTATACCCTTCATTATAGTATCCAGAGCATCATTCAAATCACTACCATATTTTGCCTGGAGAGTGGCGTCATTGATTATGGTATAATAGGATCTAGCCAGAGCCACCCGGAAGGCATTATCCATTAATTCAGCCTGTCTGCTGTAGAGATCTCGGAAAAGACCACTGGTAATTATGGTCACATCAATCCGTTTTTTCTCCCATCCATCTGGCCGCACCAGATCCTCTAACTCCACATAAACTGGCATTTCTTTCAGTTTCTGCCCATCAACACCTGCACTGGGTGAATCAGACCATACAGGTTCCATTCCAAGGAGGTATAAAACTACTGAGACTAATGCTCCATCGTCCCTGGCTGTTTCCACACACCATATTCCCATGGCAATTTTTTCAGTATCATCAGTTATATCTGCCAGAGCCAGTAAGGTCAATATCTTTGCATATTCATAGGCTTCCTCGGTGGGTATTTCTGAGGCCTGATCATCATAGAAGTTGGTTCCTGTGGGTAGTACATTTGGATTGGCCACAGGATCTCCACCTGCACCAGGCTCTATGTATCCTCCATTAAGAGCATCAATTAAATTGCTTACTTCATTTTCCACACTCTGGTTTATGGCCCAGATATAATATTTAGCCAGCTGCAGGGTGTACAGGAGGTTGTTACTGGGTGAAGAGGTGATTATATTAGCCACAGTATTTACATCCCAATATATAAGTGATTCAACCACATTCACGCATTGCTCCTGAACTTCCTCCTTCTCCAAAGTCGTCAGATCATCATAGGCCTTCCCATTCATTATCTGGGATATCTCATCATGCAGGGTGGTGCTCTCAGTGGAGTTGGTGATTTCAAATTCCACCGAGAGTATGGATGTCACCATGAGTGCAATCTCATCATCACTCCAGGCCTCACCAATGGCATGCAAACCATAAGGATATAGAGTACTCTGGATATCATCCAAATATTCTTCCAGTGCTTCCATTAATCTATCATCACTTAATGTACTGATATCCACTCCCAGATCGTAATAGTTACTTGATATGAGGGACTTGACCTGGGTTATGATTTCAGTTTTCTCGGTGCTGGTGGCCCCATCGTACTGGTCAGTCAGGGTAGCTAAAGTTCCCAGGTCTCCATAAAGGTTGGTGAAGGTCATTGGAGGAGTTAAGTGGCTGATTATAACCGCATAACCCCTTCTTTTGGCCTGTATACCTTCAGCCAGACCATCCACAATATAGTAATATATCTGGGGTACATTACCCACACATATGCTGGGGAAGTCATTGGGTGAGAGTACCAGTTCTTTTCCAGGTAACCATTCATGGGTGGCGTGTCTTCCCATGAAAACCATGGCATTGGTGCCCTTTTCCTGCAGGTAAGCATAGTATGCTAAGTACTGGTGAGGGGGAGCAACCACAGTGCTATGGTACAGGAGGGCAATGTCTGCTTCCCATCCTCTTTGGGGTTCAGGACCTATGAATATGTTACCAAACTGTAATCCCGGAATTACAAAGTATTGCACTCCATTTTTTTCCACCACCATAATATCTCCCGGGGCCTCTCCCCATCCAGTTGTCCCGTTTATATCCAGAGCCAAGAATTGTGCTTTGTAGACGAGGAAGGTGTCGTAATCCGCAGAATCATAGGATATAATATAATT
>Ga0334900_1001066_pt1 | contig 32905 bp, 29 predicted proteins | sample GraSluR3_MG_2_FD_207231 | JGI IMG/M metagenome (GOLD analysis project Ga0334900, IMG submission 207231) | Sludge microbial communities from methane-producing bioreactor in Wageningen University, Netherlands - Granular Sludge_31_08-R3 | ecosystem: Engineered > Bioreactor > Anaerobic >... | reverse complement strand
TGTTTTAGATATGTTTCCCTATCCTTCAGGAGAGGGTATTCATGTTGGCCACTTAAAGGGCTATGTAGCTACTGATATTTATTCAAGGTACAAAAGGTTAAAAGGGTTTAATGTTTTACATCCAATGGGGTGGGATGCTTTTGGTCTTCCAGCAGAAAATTATGCTATTAAAAATGGAGTTCATCCCAAAATAACAACTAAGAAAAATATAGAAAATATTAAAAGGCAGATGATTGATGCTGGTCTTAGTTATGATTGGAGTAAAGAAATTAATACAACTGATAAAGATTATTATAAATGGACACAATGGATATTTATTAAGCTTTTTGAAAATGGGCTGGCTTATAAAAAAAAGCTTCCTATTAATTGGTGTCCGTCCTGTAAAACTGGATTAGCAAACGAAGAAGTTGTTGATGGGAAATGTGAAAGATGTGGAACAACAACTACAAAAAAAGATATTGATCAATGGGTTTTAAAAATTACTGATTACGCCGAAGAATTATTAGACGGCTTAGATGATATAGATTGGCCAGACAAAATTAAAGAGATGCAAAGAAACTGGATTGGCAAAAGCGAAGGATATGAATTTGATTTTAAAATTAAAGATAAATTAGTTTCTGTTTTTACAACAAGGATTGATACTTTGTTTGGTTGTACTTATCTTGTCTTATCTCCCGAACATCACTTAATCAACGAGCTTGATTTTACTAATAAAGATGAGGTTAAAGATTATATAGAAAAAGCAAAGAATAAAAGTGAAAGAGAAAGAATTAGTGAAATAAAAGACAAAACAGGAGTTGAATTAAAGGGAATAAAAGCAATAAATCCAATTAACGCTAAAGAGGTGCCTGTTTTTATTGCTGATTATGTTTTATCTAATTATGGAACAGGAGCAATTATGGCTGTTCCAGCACATGACGAAAGAGATTATGATTTTGCTAAGAAGTATAATTTAGAAATTATTGAAGTTGTAAAAGATGATATTTTAATTAATTCAGACAATTTTAATGCCTTAAAGTCAGAAGAAGCAAAAGACAAAATAGGAGAATATTTAAATGCTGAAAAGAAAATAAATTATAAGTTAAGGGACTGGCTTTTTTCAAGACAGAGATATTGGGGCGAGCCAATACCGATAATAAATTGTGAAAAGTGTGGACCCGTAGTAGAAACAAATTTACCCTTAGAGCTTCCCGAAGTTGAAAAATATGAACCCACAGGAACGGGAGAGTCACCATTAGCAGGAATTGATTCTTGGGTTAATGTCACTTGCCCTAAGTGTGGAGGAAAAGCGAAAAGAGAAACAAACACAATGCCTCAGTGGGCTGGTTCTTGTTGGTATTATTTTAGATATCTTGATAACAAAAATGAAGATAATTTTGTTAGTAAAGAAACAGAAAAAAAATGGTTACCTGTTGACCTATATGTTGGAGGAGCAGAGCATGCAGTGCTACATTTACTATATGCTCGTTTTTGGCACAAGTTCTTGTTTAATATTGGAGAAGTTTCAACAAAAGAACCATTTTATAAACTAAGAAACATTGGATTGGTCTTAGCTCATGATGGTCAAAAAATGAGCAAGTCAAAAGGAAATGTTGTCTCTCCTGACGAAGTTATTAAAAATTATGGGGCAGATACATTGAGATTATACGAAATGTTTATGGGTCCATTTGAGCAAGCAATTCAATGGAATGAGCAAGGAGTAAAGGGAGTCCACAGATTTTTAAATAAGTTGTGGGGGTTAGAAACAAAAGAAAAAAGTTCTCCTGAGGTTATAATTTATGTAGACAAAATGATTGCTAAAATTGAGAACGAATTAGAGAGAATGAAATTCAATACGCCAATTGCTTTTTTAATGGAGTTTATAGATTTTGTTTCAGATAAAGATTTAGGCAAAAAAGAAATGGAGAAGATTTTAATAGTTTTTTCTGCTTTTGCTCCTCACTTCTGCGAAGAATTATGGGAAAAATTGGGCAACAAAGAAAGTATTTTAAAACAGCAATGGCCTAGCATTAATTTAGTAGAAGAAAAAGATTTTTCTTTAATGATTCAAGTTAATGGAAAGCTTAGAGATAAAGATATCTTTAATAGTAACATATCAAAAGAAGAATTAATTGAGGAAGTTAAGAAAAGAGAAAAGATTAAAAAATGGATAGATGGTAAAAAAATCAAGGATATAGTTTATGTTCCTAAAAGATTAATAAATATAGTATTATGTGCGGAATAGTAGGATATATTGGAAAACAAGACGCTTCTAATATTGTGCTTTCTGGGCTTAAGCGTCTTGAGTATAGAGGGTATGATAGTTATGGAATATGCTTTGTTGAAAAAGATAAATATTCCTTATTTAAAAGAGTTGGCAAGATTGAAAAGACAGAACAGGAATTTTTAAAAAATAACTTTAAGGGAAATGTTTGCATAGCTCACAATAGATGGGCAACGACTGGATTAGTAAATGAGGAAAATGCTCACCCTCATTGTGATTGTAAAGAAGAGATTTTTGTTGTTCATAATGGGATTATTGAGAATTATAAAGAATTAAGAGAAAAATTAATTAAAGAAGGTCATAAATTTAGATCAGAAACTGACACAGAAGTGATAGCTCACTTAATTGAGAAGTATTACAAAGATAATTTAGAAAATGCCGTTAAAAGAGCATTAGATGATGTTAGGGGAACCTATGGACTTTTGGTTGTTTCAACAAAAGAGCCCGATAAAATTGTAGTAGCAAGAATGTCTTCACCTCTAATAATTGGAGTGGGCGAAAATGAATTTTTAGTCGCATCAGATCCATCAGCAATAATTTCTAGAACTAGACAAATTATTAATTTAGACGATGGAGAAATAGCCGTTCTTGAAGTTAACAATATTCGTATTTATAAAGAAGAAAAAGAATCAAAAAAAGATATACAAACAATTGATTGGGATATTGAATCAGCAGAGAAAGGTGGTTATGATCACTTTATGCTTAAAGAAATAATGGAAGAACCAAATGTTATTGAAGATGCAATGAGAGGTAGGACGCTAGAAGAAGAGGGAATGGTTAAATTAGGAGGACTTGATGGCGTAGAAAATAAATTAAGAGAAATTAATAGCTTATCTTTGGTTGGTTGTGGTACAGCATATTATGCCTCTAGGGTTGGTAAATATATGATTGAAGAATATGCAGACATTCCCGTTGAAGTTGATTTTGGTTCAGAGTTTAGATACAAAAAACCAATTATTAAAAAAGAAGGAGGCGTATTATTTGTTTCTCAGTCAGGAGAAACAGCAGATACCTTGTCTTGTCTAAAAGAGATGAAAGAAAAAGGGGTTTTAACCTTAGGGATTACCAATGTTGTTGGGTCATCTCAAGCTAGAGAAACAGACGCAGGAGTATACACCCGTTCTGGACCAGAGATTTCAGTTGCTTCTACAAAAGCATTTTTAGGACAATTAACAGTTTTGGTTTTAGTTACAATTTATCTAGGAAGGCAAAGAAATATGTCTATGGTGATGGGGAAGAGAATTATTAATGAATTAAAAAGAATACCGGAATTAGCAAAGAAAATATTAGAACAAAAAGAAAAGATTGAAAAAATAGCTCAGAAATACAAGGACTACAAAAACTTTTGGTTTATTGGAAGAAAATATAATTACCCTATTGCTCTAGAAGGTGCCCTAAAGTTAAAAGAAATTTCATATGTTCATGCTGAAGGTGTCGCTGGTGGAGAATTAAAGCATGGCCCATTAGCGCTAGTAGAGGAGTCCTTTCCAACAATAGCAATTTGTCCAAGTGATTCAGTTTATGATAAAATGATTTCTAACATTGAAGAAATTAAAGCGAGAAGAGGGCTTGTTATAGCTATTGCCACAGAGGGCAACGAGGAAATTAAAAAAATAGCAGATGATGTAATTTATATTCCTAAAACATTAGAAATGTTAACACCATTATTATCAGTAATACCATTACATTTATTTGCTTATTATTTCGCGAAGTCATTAAAAAGGGATATAGATAAGCCAAGAAATTTAGCTAAAAGCGTAACAGTTGAATAAAATATATATATGAAAAAAGATTACTCAATTTTAGTAGGAGGGCAAGCTGGTCAAGGATCAAGAAAAGCCGGTTTAATCATTGCAAAGATCTTTAATTGCATGGGATACAATGTTTTTATCCATGATGATTATCAATCATTGATTAAAGGTGGTCATAATTTTTCTCAAATAAGAGCATCTCAAAAAGAATATTTGACTCATAGAAAAAAAGCAGATTTTATCCTAGCTCTTGATAATAAAACAATTGAAAAACATAAAGTAATTCTTGATAAGGGTGGAACGATTATTTCAGGAGAAAGATCTTGCGAAATAGTTAAAGAATTAAATGGTAGCAGAATAATGGGTAATATTGCAATGATAGCTATTTTTTCAAAAATGATCGGCATTGATTGGAAAATGCTATCAAGTATTTTAAAAAAAGAGATATCAAGAGATATTGAAAAAAATCTAGAGATTGCAAAAAAAGCATACGACGAAACAAAAGAATTATTCAAGATAGAAAAATTAAAAGATAAGGCCAATCCACTTTTAACAGGAAATGAGGCGATTGCCCTAGGAGCAATTGATGCAGGGCTTGATATTTATTCTGCTTATCCAATGACGCCAGCTACAAGCATTCTTCATTATCTAGCTGAAAAAAGAAAGACAATAGCAAGTCAAGCAGAAAATGAAATAAGTGCTATTCAGTCAATTATTGGTAGTGCTTACGCAGGAAAGCGTTCAATGACAGGAACATCTGGAGGTGGTTTTGCTTTAATGACAGAAGCAATTAGCTTTGCTTCAATAGCAGAAATTCCTATCTTAGTAGTAAATAGCCAAAGAGCTGGGCCTGCTTCAGGAGTGCCAACTTACAGTGCTCAATCAGACCTTCTCTTTACAATTAATTCTGGTCATGGAGACATAGCAAGGTTTGTAGCATCTCCAGGAGATGCTAATGAAGCATATAATTTATCAGGAAAACTTTTAAATCTTGCCTGGAAGTATCAAACACCAGCAATTCTTTTAGCAGATAAAGAATTGTCCGAAAGTACTTATGAATTTTATCCTAAAAAAAATAAAAAGGAAAAAGAATTATTATGGAACAAAAAAGGAGATTACAAAAGATATGAAATAACAAAAAATGGAATTTCTCCATTGGCCTATCCTGGCCAAACAGTTGTTAAATCAACAAGCTATGAGCATGATGAGTATGGTTATACAGTTGAAGATGAACAATCAATTGTTGCCATGCAAGATAAAAGATTAAGAAAGTTTAAAGAAATGGAGAAAGAAATAGACAAGATAGAGGCAATTAAAGTTTATGGAAATAAAAAATCAGACAAGGCAATAATTTGTTGGGGATCAACAAAGGGAGCTGTTAAAGAAGTCGCAGAAAATCTTGGACTAAAGGTTATTCAAGTGTTGTTTTTACAACCACTTCCAATTAATCAAATTAAAAAACAACTAAAGGGAGTAAATAAATTAATTTCAGTAGAGTGTAATTCCACTGGTCAATTATCAATTCTTTTATCTCAATATGGAATAAAGGTTGATAAACAGATATTAAGGTATGATATGAGACCATTTACTCCAGAAGATTTAGAAATTAAATTAAAGAAATTATGAAAATAGAAACTAATTATCCTAATACATGGTGTCCAGGTTGCGGAAATTTTGGGGTCCTAGAATCAATGAAAAGAGCCATAAAAGAATTAGGGCAGAATAATGTTGTTTTAGTTTCTGATATTGGTTGCAATTCTAAAATAGTTGATTATTTAAATGTTAGTAGCATTAATTCTCTTCATGGGAGGCCAATCCCCACTGCTTCAGGAATTAAAATAGCTAATCCTGAGCTTAAGGTGATTGTTTTTACGGGGGACGGAGGATCCTTGAATGAAGGAGTGTCACACTTAATCCATGCAGCAAAGAAGAATACAGACATTACTGTAATTATGCATAATAATAGGTTATTTGCCCTAACGACTGGACAATATACAGCAGTTTCACCTAAGGGATTTAAAGGAAAGTCAACACCATATGGTTCAATTGAAGAACCACTAAATCCATTAGAGTTGATGAAAGCATCAAAGGCATCTTTTATTGGCAGAACATATTCTCCTAAAATTGATTATACAAAAGATATGATTGTTGAAGCAGTTAATCACAAAGGATTTTCTTTTGTTGAAATACTTCAACCATGTCCATCATTTTTTGATACATTTAAATTTTATAATGAAAGAGTTTATGAAGCACCAAGAGATGAAAAATTAATTAATGAGTGGGATTACATAAATGAAAGCAAGATCCCCCTAGGAGTTTTTTATAAAAAAGAAAGACCAACATATGAAGATGAAGTTTAATTTATTTTCTAAAAAAAATATAGTTTGTATTGGAGGTGGCAATGCTATGCCAAAAGTTGTTTTAAGAGGCCTTAAAAATAAAAATGTTAACCTAACGGTTGTGAGTGCTGTTCTTGATTCTGGCGGGTCCTCAGGCAAGTTAAGAAAAGAATATGATATTATTTCTCCCGGGGATGTGAGAAGGGCTTTTATAGAGCTTTGCAACTTGTCAGAAGAAGAAAAAGAATTATTAGATTTTCGTTTTCCTGAGGGAGAATTGTCTAGCCATAATTTAGGTAATTTATTTTTTGCTGCAAGTTATCTGAAGAATAAAAAATACAGAGGAATATTTGAAAAAATGAATAGTTGTTTGATTGGAAACCATAAGATATTACCATCAACAATATCTAAGTCCGACCTAGTGGCAGTATTAGAAAATGGCGAAGAAATTATAGGCGAAGCTAATATTGATGTTCCCAAACATAACGCTAATTTAAAAATTAAAAAGTTGTTTCTAAATCCACCGGTTGGTGCATGTCCGCAAACACTAAGAAGAATTAAAAACGCTGATATGATAATTATTGGACCAGGAGATATTTTCTCTTCTCTAATGCAGGTCTTATTAGTTGACGGAATGATTGATGCAATTAAAAATAGTAAAGCAAAAAAGGTTTATATTGCTAATTTAATGACAAAAAATGGAGAATCAAATAATTTTAGTGTTAAAGATTTTGTTTGGGAGATAGAAAATTGCCTTAATTCAAAACTTGATTATATAATTTACAATAACAATATGGCAAGCAAAGAAGTCGTTAATGATTATAAAAAAGAAAATCCACAATTTTTAGAAATGGTTGACTTTTCTTCTTTGCCACAAGACAATAGATATATAGGTCGTGATTTACTTGGAGAAAATGGTATAGTGCATAATCCAGATAAAGTAGCGCAAACAATATTAAAAATATGCAAGCAATAATTTTAGCAGCAGGTAATGGAATAAGGTTTTCACCGCTTTCGGATAATAAGCCAAAGCCATTATTTAGTTTTTTGAATAAAAGTATTATAGAGCATAACCTAAGCGAGCTTAAAGGAATTGTTGATGAAGTAATTATTGTGGTGGGATACAGAAAGGAAATGATAATTGATAAAATAGGTGATAATTTTGAAGGTATTAAAATAACTTATATTGAAGACAAGGAAATAACAGGGACTGCTTCAGCAGTTAAGCTAGCAAAAGAAGCAATATTAGGCGACTTTATTCTCTTAAATGGAGACGATTTTTATTTTAGAGAAGATATTAAAAAATTAAAAAGTCCAGGAATTTTAGTAAGAGAGCATCAAAATCCAAGCTCTTTTGGAGTGGTTGTCAAGGAAAATGATTATTTAAAAGATCTAATTGAGAAACCATCAAACCCAACTTCTAATTTAGTTAACACTGGACTTTATTTTTTACCTAAAGAAATTCTTGATATTGAGGTAGAAAAATCATCAAGGGGAGAATATGAATTTACAGATTGTATTAAAAAATATAATCAAAAAATTAATGTCTACGAGGCAGATTATTGGTTTCCTAATTCATACCCATGGGATGTTTTTAATGCTTTTTCTTATTTATTTTTAAAAGAGAAAAAAGAAAAAGGATTTATTAAAGAAGGTGGAGCAAATATCTCAAAGAGCGCAATTATTAAAAAGGGAGCGATGGTTAAATCAGGATCATATATTGAGGGAAAAGTTTATATTGGAGAAAATTGTGTGATTGGGCCCAACTGCTATATTAGGGATGGTTCAGTAATTGAAAATAATTGTAAGATTGGAGCTAGCGTAGAAATTAAAAATTCAATTATTGGCAGTGGAACAAAAATAAATCACCTTTCCTATGTCGGTGATTCAATTATTGGAGAAAATTGTAATTTGGGAGCTGGAACAATAACAGCAAATTTGAGGCATGATGATTCAGTGGTAAAGGTGAAAGTGAAAGACAAATTAGTTGATACGGGAAAAAATAAATTAGGAGCAATTATCGCTGATAATATAAAAACAGGGATAGGTACATTAATTTATCCAGGAAGAAAGGTTCTTGAGAATACTTTGCCAGGAGAAAAAGTAATTTAGTGCCGAAGGAGAGACTTGAACTCTCACGGGATTACTCCCATAGCATTTTGAGTGCCACGCGTCTGCCAATTCCGCCACTTCGGCATATAACTAAACTTATCATAAAGTTTGTAAAATTAAAAGCGGTGTGATAAAATTATCTTAATGACTCGTGTAATTGCCATTGCTAATCAAAAGGGAGGAGTAGGGAAAACTGCAATATCTGTTAATTTGCCAGTTTTTTTGACAGCGTTTGGTAAAAGAGTTTTGCTGGTTGATTTTGATCCACAAGCAAACGCAACATTTTCTTTAGGAATAAAACCAAGAGAACTTTCTGTTTCTTTGTATGAGGCTCTTTTAGGACAAGTAATGCCAAAAGACATTATTAAAAATACTCCATTTTTAGCATTTGATATTATGCCAACATCATATAATCTAGCAGGGGCAAATATTGAACTTGTTAATATGAAAAATAGAGAGTTCAAGTTGAAAGAAGTGGTTGACACTGTTAAAGATGAATATGATTTTGTTTTAATTGATTGTCCTCCTAGCTTAGGGCTTTTAACACTTAATGCTTTAATTGCCTGTGATGAAGTTTTAATTCCTGTTCAATCAGAATATCTTGCTATGGAAGGATTAGACCAATTATTATATAATGTTAAATTAATCAATGAGAACTTAGAAAGAAATATTAAAGTATTAGGAGCTATTTTAACAATGTATAATAAAAAGAATATGGTAAGCCAGAAGATAGCAAAAGATCTAAGAAGAAACTTTCCCGGATATGTTTTTGAAACAGTAATTCCAAGAGTTGTTTCTTTGTCAGAATCACCATCAACTGGTAAAACAATATTAAGACATTCTCCAAACTCAAAAGGTGTTCATGCCTTTAGAGAATTAGCACGTGAAATAATATCAAAACAATGATAGGAAAAGGAATAGAATCATTAATACCTAAAAAAGATTCATCAATAAGTGAAGAAAAAGTAAGGAAGGACTTTATTTTTTGGATTGAAACAGAAAAAATTAAGCCAAACCCTTATCAACCAAGGAAAGAGTTTGATGAAGATGCTCTTCAATCATTATCAGATTCTATTAAAAAATATGGAATGATTCAGCCAATCATTGTCAATAAGATTGAGAAAAAAAATGAAAAGGGAATTTCTTGTGAATATCAAATTGTTGCCGGAGAAAGAAGATGGAGAGCATCAAAAATATTAGGACTAAAACAAATCCCAGCAATAATTAAAGAGCAAACCAATAAAGAAAGATTAGAGGTTGCATTAATTGAAAATGTTCAAAGAAAAAACCTTAATCCAATAGATAAAGCAGAAGCATTTGATCAATTGAAAAAAGAATTCGGTTTATTAGACAAGGAAATTGCCAAGATTTCAGGATTAAGTAGAGAGGTTGTAACTAATAGCTTAAGAATTTTAACCTTGCCAGAAGAAGTTAAGAACGCTTTAAAAAGTGGTGTTATTTCAGAGGGTCATGCAAGAGCCCTATTAGGAGCAAAGGAAAATAAATTAATTAAAGAGCTTTTAGACGAAATTATTTCTAATGGTTATTCTGTAAGAGAAACAGAGAGAAGGGTAAAGGAAAGAAATGCTGGCGCAATGGCTAAGAAAAAAGAGATAAAAAAACCTGTAGAAAATGGAATAGATGAATTTTTAGAGAAAAAGGTAAAACAAGTCCTTAACCTAGAGGACATTAAAATAGAAAAAAAGAAAACAGCCATTCGTTTAAGTTTTGACTTTAACTCTATAGACGATATTAATCAATGGTTAAAGAAATTAAGGAAATAATTATTCACAATTTTTATTTGAACATTTTTCTTTTTTGCCCTTTTCTACCATTAAAGAATTGCATTTAGGGCAAAAATTTCCTGTTGGTTTATCCCAAAGGGCAAAATCACAATCTGGCCAATTAGGGCAACCATAAAACACCTTTCCCCTCTTTGATTTTTTCAAAACCAATTCAGCCTGATCGCATTTGGGGCACTTGACTCCAGTTTTTTTTGTTTCGTCATTAATATTTTTGGTTGTTTTGCATTCTGGAAAACCAGAACATGCTAGAAACTTTCCAAATCTTCCTATCTTAATCATCATCTGTTTGCCACATTTTGGACATAGTTCATCAGTCATTACTGGTTCTGGTGTTTTTCTTTCAACATCTTCATATTTTTCTTCTAGGTTTTTATTAAAAGGGATATAAAACTTTCTTAATAGCTCTTTCCAGTTTTCTTTGCCAATAGCGACATCATCTAAATTATTTTCTAATTTAGCAGTGAATTTAACATCTACAATTTCAGGGAAGTGACTTGAAAGCATTTCGTTTACATTTATTCCTATTTCTGTTGGCTCAAACCTTCTGTCTTTGTTTTTTTCAACATAATTTCTTAGCTGTATTGTAGAAATAATAGGAGCATATGTTGATGGTCTTCCAATTTCATTTTCTTCAAGCACTTTAATTAACCCTGCTTCATTATATCTAGCGGGTGGTTGTGTAAAATGTTGCTGAGGACTAACCTTGATAAGGTCTAATTGTTCTCCTTCTTCTAATCCAGGCAATTCTTTTTCTTCAAACTTCATTTTATAAACCTTAAGAAAACCATCAAATTTTAAAGTAGAGCCATTTGCGTGCAATATTCTTGCTTTATCTGTCTCAATTTCAATTTTGACTGAATCAAAAAGTGCTTCTTTCATCTGAGAGGCGATAAATCTATTAAAAATTAAATTATATATTTTTGAATCCTCTTTTTTTTCAGTAGAAGTTGGCCTAATTGCTTCGTGGGCTTCTTGGGCTCTTTTTTTAGTTTTAAATACTCTGTGGTTATAATAATTTTCTCCAAATGAATTTTTTATATAGCTTTCTGCCATGGCCAATGCTTCATTAGAAAGATTTAAAGAGTCGGTTCTGTGATAAGTAATTAAACCTTTTTCATAAAGCTCTTGAGCAAGTCGCATTGTTTTTTTTGAAGAATAGCCAAACTTTTTAGCTGCTTCTTGTTGTAAGGTAGAAGTAATTAATGGTGGCAACGGAGATTTTTTAGTTTGCTTCTTTTCTATTGATTTTATTTTATATAAAGATTTTTCTAACTCTTCGGTAATTTCTTGAGCATCTTTTTCTGTCTTAATGCTCATTTTGGGGGCCTTAAGAATTGCTTCAATTTCCTTATCTTTTTTAAGAATTACAACAATGCTCCAATATTCTTCCGGTTTAAAATTTTTAATTTCATTTTCCCTGTCTACAATCAATTTAAGTGCAACCGACTGAACTCTACCAGCTGATAATCCTCGCATTATTTTTTTCCATAAAAAAGGAGAAAGCTTGTAGCCAACAATTCTGTCTAGCGCGCGCCTTGCTTGTTGTGCATTAACTAGATTGATATCAAGATCTTCTGGATTATTTAGCGCCTCTTCTATCGCTGTTTTTGTAATTTCGTGAAAAGATATTCTTTTATAATTCTTAAGATCAAGCGCCTCAACTAGATGCCACGCGATTGCTTCTCCTTCACGATCAGGATCGGTTGCTACATATATATGATCACTTTTTTCCGCCTCTTTTTTTAATAAATTAAAATTCTTCCTTGCTTTAGTGGGAATTACATAACTAATTTCAAAATCATTATCTGTATCAATACCGATTTTGCTTTTGGGCAAATCTCTAATATGTCCATATGATGACAAGACAACTTTATCTTTACCTAAAAATTTCTTAATAGTATTAGCTTTTGTTGGACTTTCAACGATTATCAAAGTTTTCATGCTTTAATTATTAACATTTTTAAATAGTAAAGGCAAATCATCTGCAATTTTATTTTCTAAAAGGTAATTAGTTCCTGCAGACCCAGGAATAGCATAGATTGGCTTATTTTGCTTTAGTGCGAAATTAACAGTAGATATAGTTCCTGATTTAATTTGAGCTTCAGCAACCAAAACAGCACTTGAAAGATCAGCTATTACCTTGTTTCTTAGAATAAATGATTTTTTTGTTGGTCTCATTTTTCCTTCATATTCTGAAACAATGGCTCCTCCTTTTTGTATTATTAACTGGCTTAGGTCTATATTTTGTTTTGGATAAATAGTTTCAATTCCGCAAGGTAGAACAGCGATTGTTTTTTTATTTGTGTTGATGGCGGACAAATGAGCACAAGTGTCAATTCCTATGGCAAGACCTGAAACAATCACAATATTTTGAGGTAATTTTTTTATAACTTCAAAAAGCTTCTTTTTTGATCCTAAAGAGCAATCTCTTGATCCAATAACAGCAAGACAATAATCATTGTGTGTTATTTTTCCTTTAGAATAGAGCATGCTTCATTTATTGCTTCTGCGACAAGTAATTCTTCTTCTTTGTTAAATTTTTTTAAAACAACATCTTCAAGGGGCAAGTCAAAAGAATTGCTAATTCCCATTCTTAATCTTTTAAAGTTTTTTGTTCCTAATAATTCAATAATTGATTTAATTCCATTGTGTCCGGCTGAACCCCTGTTTTCACCTTCTTTTATTTTTCCTATTTCTATATCTGCGTCATCGTGAACAATAATAATATCTTCGGGATTTATTTTATAATAATCAGCTATTGCTTTGACTGCTTTGCCGGAATTATTCATATATGTCTGGGGCTTAGCTAGAATGACATCATTTTTTATAGATAAAAGAGAAAATAGGGATGATTTAAAATCAGGAAAATCATTTCTTTTAGCAAATTCGTCAATTACAGAAAAGCCATAATTGTGTCTGGTCTTTTCATATTTTTTTCCATAATTTCCAAGCCCAATAATTAGTTTCATATAATCATTATAACAATTTTTAAGCACTTGTCTAATTACTTCTTTTCTTGTATAATCAATTTATGAAATTGCAAGAAGTATTAGATTTTTTATTGGACTCATTAAAAATATTAATCATTGCTTTGATAATTGTTATTCCTATAAGAACATTCCTTTTTCAGCCCTTTATAGTTAAAGGATCTTCAATGGAGCCCAACTATCGCTCAGGGGATTATTTAATAATTGACGAACTTTCTTATAGATTAAGAGATCCTCAAAGGGGTGAAGTAATTGTTTTTGAATACCCATTAAATCCATCAAGCAAATTTATTAAAAGAATAATTGGCTTGCCGGGGGAAACGATTGAAATAAAAGATAGCAAGATTTATATCACAAAGGACGAAGAAGTGCTTACAGTTAATGAAAGTATTTACTTAACTCCAAATGATTTAGAGAAATGGACAACGAATAACAACAAGGAGCCAATGATTTTAAGAGAAAATGAATATTTTGTTATGGGAGATAATAGAAACTATTCTTCTGATTCAAGAAGGTGGGGAGTTCTTCCTAGAGAAAATATTACAGGAAGAATGATGTTTAGATTTTCTCCAATAGAAATATTAATGAATACAATGTCAACAAATTGAAAATATGGCAAAACCAAAATTTCAAAGTCCAACAGGCACTCATGATATCTTGCCTCAAAACCAAGCATATTATGATAAGATTTATAAAACAGTAAAAAATATTGTAAGTTTTTATGATTTTGAAAAGATAGACACTCCAATATTGGAAGATTTCAATCTTTTTGTTAGAAGTGTTGGAGAAAATACAGACATTGTTGAAAAAGAAATGTTTACGCTAAAAACAAAAGGCAAGGATTATCTAGCACTAAGACCAGAAGGGACAGCTCCAATAATGAGAGCATATATTGAAAATGGATTTTTATCACTTCCTCAGCCAGTTCGTCTTTGGTATTTTGGACCATTTTTTAGATACGAAAAACCACAAGCAGGAAGATTTAGACAATTTAATCAATTTGGAATAGAAATAATTGGAGAGAGTGATCCTATTGTTGATGTTCAGTCAATATTAATAATGTATAAGATTCTTCAAGAATTGGGCCTTAAAGAATTAATGGTAAAAATTAATTCAATTGGTGATGATAAATGTCGTCCAATATATAGGAAAGATTTAGTAAAGTATCTAAGAAGTAAAAAAACTTCACTGTGCGGAGATTGTCAAAAAAGAATGAAAACGAATCCTCTAAGGGTGCTAGATTGCAAGAATGAAAAGTGTCAGCAGGTTTTATTAGAAGCGCCACAGAGCGTTGATTATCTTTGTGATGAATGTAAAAAACATCTTAAAGACACCTTAGAATATCTAGATGAGTTAAAAATACCTTATTCATTAGAAAGTAAGCTAGTTCGTGGACTAGATTATTATACAAGGAATGTTTTTGAAATAGAATCAACGAGGAGCAATACGGTCTTGGCAGGAGGGGGAAGATATGATAACCTAGCAAAAGTGTTAGGAGGTGGCGAAATTAGTGCTTGTGGAGCAGCTGCTGGAATAGAAAGAATTATTAATGAAATGAAAGAAACGAAAAACAGGCCGATGCTTAAAGATGTCCCTGATATATTTTTCACACAAATAGGGCCCCTTGCTAAAAAGAAAAGTTTGCCAATATTAGAAGAATTAAGGATTGCTGGATTGAAAGTTGGAGAAAGTTTTGGCAAGAGTGGATTAAAAGATCAATTAGGAAAAGCTAGTAGATTGGGAGTAAGGGCAGTGCTTATTCTTGGTCAAAAAGAAGCGATAAATGAAAAGATACTAATTAGAAATATGAAAACAAGTAAACAGGTCGAAGTAAAACAAGAAGATATAGCAAAAGAATTAAAAAAAATACTAAAAGAAAAATAATATTATGAAAATTCAGAAACAAGCAAGAGAGAATTCACAATCTTTAGTTTACCGCTTTACAAAAGCAGTTCAAAAAAGTGGTGTTTTAATTGAGGCAAGAAAAAGAAGGTTTACTGATAAGCCAAAAAGTAAAAACCTAGAGAAAAGAGGAGCTTTAATTAGAATTGAAAAGAAGAAAGAATTTGATAAAGCAAAAAAACTTGGAAAAATATGATGATTGATAAAATCAAAGAAGATTTAACGATTGCCCTAAAAGAAAGGAAAGATCCTAACATCTCTGTTTTAAGAATGGTTATTTCTGCTGTTTTAAATAAAGAGATAGAAAAAAGAGGAACTTCAAAAGAGGGCAAAATGACAGACGAAGAGGTTCAGGCAGTAATTTTTTCTGAAATAAAAAAAAGAAGAGACAGTGTAGAAAGTTTTGAAAAGGGCGGAAGAAATGATTTAGCAGAAAAAGAAAAAGAAGAAATTGATATTTTGATGGGCTATATGCCAGAAGAAATGACAGAAGAAGAGATAAGAAAAATAGTCAAAGAGATTGTAAAAAATCACAAAGACATCGGAAGTGTTATGAAGGAGGTTGTCCCTAAAACAAAAGGCAGGGCTGATGGTTCTCTGGTGGCAAGGATCGTTAAAGAAGAGCTAGAATAGCTCTTTTCTTGCAATATATCTTTTAATTTAGTAAAATATGATAAAAATAGTTAATCTTTCTGGCGAAGAGATAAGTGAAGACCTAATTAGAAAGGCAATTGAAACGACTCTTGATGAAGAAAAATCACAAATATCTCCATCAATTGCAATAGTTGATAGTGAAGAAATAAAAAAACTAAATTTTCAGTATCGTAAATTAGATAAACCTACAGATGTTCTCTCGTTCGGAGAAGACATAAATGAAATTGTGATTTGTCCCGAGGAGGTTAGAAAAAATGGAGATGATTTTAATAAAGAGTTAAAAGAGGTTGCTATTCATGGGGTTCTTCATTTATTGGGTTATGATCATGAGAATAATGAAAGTGAGGCAAAAAAAATGTTTAATAAGCAAAATAAATATCTAAAAATTAATTAAAATGGCAAAGGCAAAAGCAACAATAGGTATTGACATCGGAACTTATTCAATAAAGATTCTGGGCATCAACAAGGAAACAAACGAGGCCTTATTTCTAGAGGTGCATGATTCTTACGGGGTTCAAAAGGGGAGAATTAAAGAACCAGCAGAGGTGGCAAAAATAATTAATGAAATGCTAGAAAGCATTGAAAGAAAGCACAACTATCCTATTGAAAATGTTTTTGTTAATATTAATGGTTCAAAATTAGAATTAATTCCAAGTACCGCATCAATATCAGTTGGAAGGGCCGATCAAAAGGTTTCAGAAGAAGATATTTCTAGGGCTAAAGAAGAGGTTAAGATGATTAATCTTCAATCTAATAATAAAAAGATAATAGAGGTCTTTCCTAAAGAGTGGACTCTTGATAATGAAAAGGAGTCAAGGGATCCCCTAGGAATGCAGGGCTTTAAGCTTGAATTAGAGGCAATGCTTTTATCTGTTTTTAATGCAGAAATTGAAGCGGTGTTAGATTCTTTAGATGGGATTGATGTTACCGAAGAAAATATAATTCCTGGTCCTATTGCTGATGCTAACGCAATTTTGACTCCAAGCCAAAAAGAACTAGGGGTTGCTTTGATGAATATTGGAGCAGGATCAACAAGTGTTATTATTTACGAGGATGGAAAATTATTAAATATGGCGGTCTTTCCAATTGGATCATCAAACATAACTAATGATATTGCTATTGGATTTAAAACAGAAATTGAAATAGCAGAAGAAATAAAGAAAAAGCATGGAAGTTGCTTTAAAAAGGGTCAAGCCAAAAAAATAAGCTTCCCCCTAGAGGGCGAAGAAGAAGACAAGAAAAAAGAATACTTAACTTTTGCAGAAAAAGATTTAATTAAAATTATTGAAGCAAGAGTTTGTGAGATATTTGAATTTGCACAAGAAGAAATTAAAAAAGTTTCCAGGCAAGGACTTCTTCCTGCAGGGATTATTATAACAGGAGGAGGATCAAACTTGTCGGGAATAGTTGATTTAGCTAAAAAAGAATTTAAATTACCAGCAAAAATTGGATATTGTAAAGAAATTAAGGGCTTAGAAAAAGATGCGACAATTTCCACAGTTTGCGGAGTTTTATTAAGTAGAAGTGATAGAGATGGTTCATATAATTCAGAAAATAAATTCTTTAAAAAAATTAAGAAAATTTTTAATAATTTTATACCTTAAGCATGGAATTAACAAAGATAAAAGTTGTTGGAATTGGTGGTGCTGGATCAAACACTGTTGATAGATTAACAAAATCAAAAATTAAAGGAGTTGATTTGTTAAGCATTAATACGGATGCGCAGGATTTAAAAAAGAAGGCCGCACACATTAAATTAAGAATAGGAGAAAAAACAACAAAGGGGCTTGGTTCAGGAATGAAGCCGGAGGTCGGTAGAGCTTCAGCTAAAGAAAGCTATAAGCAAATTGAAGAATCACTTAAAGGAAGTGATATTATTTTCTTAACAGCAGGGTTAGGAGGTGGAACTGGATCTGGAGCTACTCCTATTATTTCTGAAATTACAAAAAAATTAGGTATTCTAACGGTAGGAATATTTACATTGCCTTTTTCTTTTGAAGGAAAAAAAAGGAAAAGAATAGCACTCAATAGCTTAGAAGAAATTAAAAAGAAGATTGATACATTGGTTGTTATCCCTAATGATAAATTAATTGAGCCCAAACTATCAGTTGAAGATGCTTTTTTAAAGTGTGATGATTTTCTAAAAGAAGCAGTAGAAAGTATTAGCAATGTTATTACAGCAACGGGAATTCTTAATTTGGATTTTTCTGACATAAAGGAGGTTTTAAGAGATGGGGGAACGGCATTTTTTGGAGTAGGAAAATCTCAAGGAAAAGACAGGGCAGTAAAAGCAACAGAAATCGCTTTATATTCTCCAGTAACAAAGATTTCTCTAGAAAAAACAAATGGAATATTATTTAATGTAGCATCTGGAAGCCAAAATGTATTACTTAGCGAGATTAAAAAAATTGCAGAATTACTAAAAAGAAAATCTTCACCGAATATAAAAATTATTTTTGGAACTTCTTTTGACGAAAAACTTTTAAAAGACGAAATTAGAGTTACTGTTATTGCTACCACTTCTGAAAAATCATAAAACTTTAGCAAGATTTGTCAAAATTGACAGGAAGATTTTAGGAATGTAAAATACTTAGTATGACAACAAAAAACCACATCACCAAAGTTCAAAAAAGAAATGGAGACATCGTAGAATTTGTGCCAGAAAAGATATTTAGCGCTGTTTTCAAAGCCATCACCGCAACCAAACAAGGAAACGGTAAAAAAACTCAACAGATTGCAGAATCTGTTATAAAAATCCTTAATAGAAGGTTTAAAAAAGATGAAGTTCCCAATGTTGAACAGATTCAAGACATAGTAGAAGAAGTTTTGATATTAGAGGGTGAGGCAATTGCTGCAAAAGGATTCATATTATACAGAGAACAAAGAAGAATAATCAGAGAGTCACAATTAATTGCTGAAGAAGCGGTTGATAGAGTAGATGATTATTTAGATAAGCTTGATTGGGAAGTTCAAGAGAACTCAAATATGACTTTTTCTTTGCAAGGACTAAACCATTACGGTGTTTCGTATATTGTTAAAAAATATTGGTTGAATAAGGTTTATCCTTCCGAAGTAAGAGAAGCAAATCAATCAGGAGATATTCATTTACACAACTTGGATACACTTGCATGTTATTGTGTTGGTTGGGACTTGTATGATTTATTACTTAAAGGGTTTGGTGGTGTTAATGGTAAGATTGAATCATCTCCACCTAAACATTTTAGATCAGCTTTGGGGCAAGTTGTTAATTTTATGTACACTCTTCAAGGAGAAGCAGCTGGTGCAGTTTCATTTTCTAATTTTGATACTCTTTTAGCTCCATTTATTCGTTATGATAATTTAAGCTATCCTCAAGTTGAGCAAGCAATACAAGAATTTCTATACAATATGGCTGTTCCTACAAGGGTGGGCTTCCAATGTCCTTTTACAAATGTAACATTAGATTTAAAGCCAGCATCTACTTTTGCTAATCAAAGTGTTATTATTGGAGGCGTCCCTCAGAAAGAAACATATTCTGAATTTGAAGAAGAAATGAAAATGCTAGACAAGGCCTTTTATACAGCAATGATTAAGGGCGACAAAAGTGGAAGACCATTTTCTTTTCCAATTCCTACAATAAACATTACTCCTGATTTTCCTTGGGATGATCCAGCGCTAGACCCACTATTTGAGGCCTCAGCGAAGTATGGAATAAATTATTTTGCTAACTATATTAATTCTGATATGAAACCAGAAGATGCAAGGAGTATGTGTCTTCATCCTGAAGAAACAATGCTAATAAAAGAAAATAATGATATTAAGAAATTTACTATTGAGGAGATATTTAAAGAATATAAGGGGGAGAAAATAGACAATGAATGGTTTGAAACTAAAAATAAAATAGAGGCACTTTCCTTGAACCCAGATACCGGTAAATTTGAATGGGCTAACATAAGTAAATTTTTGAAAACTACTGATAATAAGATTGTTAAAATAGCTGCCAAAGATGGCAAAACAATGCGTGTATCTGCTAATCATTTAGTTGCGGTTTTTAATGAAAATGGTATCACAACTAAAAAAGCTAAAGATTTAGATTTAGATGATCTTATATTAGTAACTAAGGATGCTAGCAATATATTAAATAAACAACCTATTATAACAGATGATTTAGCTTGGTTTATGGGGTTATTTATAGCAGATGGTAATTATTTATATGATAGTAGATATGAAAAAGAAGTTTTAAGAGGCGTACAAATATCTTTTAATAAACAGGAAACAAATTTAATTAATCGTACTAAAAAGTTTATAAAAGAACATCTAAATTATGATATGAAATTTATTTTGGATCCTAGATATGATAATTCATTGAGAGGATACATTTATAATTCTGAATTTGCTGATAATTTAAAGAATAATCTTGATTTAAGAAAATATAATAAATTACCAAATTGGATTTGGTCATCTGATATTAATACAATAACAAAGTTTATTGAGGGTTTTTTCGATGGGGATGGTTATGAGAATGGCAAAGAAATTCATATAAACGATGAAAGTTTAGCAGTAGAAATTAATTTATTGATGCAATTAATAGGCATAAGTACAACTTTAAGATATAGGGAAAATTCACAAGTGATAAGACTTCAACATGTCTTGGGAAGAGGATCAGAAAATAATAAAATAATTAAAGATAAGCTTCATAATTTGATACCACAATTTTTAATGGATAAAAAATACATTAAAGAAGAAAGTGGAAATAATATATATCAATCTTATGGTTGTAAAATGGTTGGCTTATCTACTATTGATAGATGGAATTTATCAAATGACAAAATAGAATCGTTAAGAAATTCTGATTATGCTGTGACTGAAATAAAAAATATTGAAAAGGAAGATTTAGATTATCAACAAGAGTTTTATGATGTAGAATTAGAAAAAAATCATTATTTTGTTCATTCTGATGGTAACATAACTCATAATTGTTGTCGCTTAAGGCTTGATATGACTCAATTAGCTAACAGAGGGGGAGGAGGACTATTTGGTTCTGGATCTTTGACCGGAAGTATTGGGGTTGTAACAATTAATTTACCAAGAATAGGATATTTATCTAAGACCAAAAAAGAGTTTTTTGAAAGATTAGAAAAAATGATGGATATTGCAAAAGAAAGTTTAGAAATTAAGAGAAAAACCATTGAAGAGTTTACTTCTAAGGGGCTCTATCCTTATTCTAAATATTATTTAGCGGGAGTTAAGAAGGCAAAAGGACAATATTTTGCAAACCATTTTTCAACGATTGGTATTTGTGGAATGAATGAGGCACTACTTAATTTTATGGGCGAAGATATTGGTTCTAAAAAAGGAAGATCTTTTACGATAGAAGTAATGGACTTTATGAGGAGTGTTTTAGTGAGGTATCAAAACGAAACTAACAATATCTATAATCTAGAAGCGACTCCTGCTGAATCAACATCATATAGGCTTGCTCAGAAAGATAGGAAACTTTATCCTGACATTATTGCTTTAGGAACAAAGAAGGTTCCATACTACACTAACTCAACTCAATTGCCAGTAAATTATACAGATGATATTTTTGAAGAAGTAAAACTTCAAGATGATATTCAATGTAAATATACTGGTGGAACAGTAGAGCACATTTTTATAGGAGAAGAGCTTTCAGATATCGGAGCGGTTAAATCTTTAGTAAGGAAGATTTTTGAAAAAAATAAATTACCATATATTACTATAACACCAACATTTTCAATTTGTCCTACGCATGGATATATTGCCGGAAAACACTTCAATTGTCCTAAATGTGCAATTGAGCAACCATGCGAGGTCTATTCAAGAGTTGTGGGTTACTTAAGGCCAGTATCTCAATGGAACGAAGGAAAACAACAAGAATTTAAAGACAGAAAAGAGTTTAAGAAGTCATTATTTAAATAAAAATATGTTTTGTCACGATTGCAAAAAAGAAATAATAATTGAGGGCGAGGAAATAAAGAACGGTAAGCAATTGAAATATATATTGCCAAGCGGAGAAGAAAAGATGGTTTTTAAATGTGATGATTGTTTTAAAAAAGATCAAAGTTTAAAAAATTATCAAGAAACAGAGGTTTATTCAAGAGTCGTGGGATACCTAAGGCCAGTATCTCAATGGAATGAAGGAAAACAAGAAGAGTTCAATCAAAGAAAAACTTTTAAGATATGAGAATTGGGGGATTACAAAAGGTTACCTTGATAGATTATCCGGGCAAGGTCGCTTGCACGGTTTTTCTTTCTGGTTGTAATTTTAGGTGTCCTTTCTGTTATTCTCCTGAGCTTGTTTTGCCAGAAGAAATTAAAAAGCATCCCGCCATTGAAGAAAAAGATTTCTTTGATTTTTTATTAGGAAAGAAGGGGTTATTAGATGGTTGTGTTATTTGTGGTGGAGAGCCAACTATAAATGGTGATGAATTGGTTGATTTTTGTAAAAAGATTAAAGAAATGGGATTTTTAATTAAGTTGGATACTAACGGAAGCAATCCTGATATTTTAAATAAAGTCATTCCTTTTATTGACTATATCGCAATGGATATTAAGGCGCCATTAAATAATAATTACAAAGATTTTTCTGGTGTTGATTGCTTAGAAAAAGTTAAGGAATCAATAGAAATTATCAAAAAATCAGGAATTGATTATGAGTTTAGAACAACCATTACAAGTCATTCAATAGATGATATTTTAGAGATAGCAAAATATATTACTCCAGCTAAAAAATATTTTTTGCAAAGATTTGTTGGCGAAAAAGAAAATATATCAGGAGAAAGTTATTTTGTAAAAGAAGAGGATTTAAAAGTAATTGAGGAGAAAATCAAAAATCTTTTTGAAATTTTTAAAATAAGATAATGCTTCCCCTATATGACAAAATAAAAATTAGAAAAGGTGTTCCGTGGGGGATTATTTTTTTAGTTTCAATTAACTCCTTTTTATTTTTTATTTCGCCTGACATTAATTTTTTTGGTTTTTCTTTAGAGAATATTTGGAATGGAATGTTGTTTACTCTAGCCACATCATTATTTTTGCACGGCAGTTTTTTTCATCTCTTGATTAATATGTGGTTTTTATGGGTTTTTGGAATAAACATTGAAATGCGGTTAGGTACATTTAGATTTTTATTATTCTACTTATTATGTGGTATTGCAGGATCAATTCTTTTTACTCTTTCAGCTGATGCATTAGTGATAGGAGCATCATCATCAATCGCTGGTCTTTTGGGTGGATATTTAGTTTTGTTTCCTAGAAATAAAATAAAGGCACTTTTGCCACCAGTTTATTTGCCAGCAGTAATTTATATTTTCATATGGTTCTTGCTTCAGATTTTTTCTGTTAGCCAAATGGAGATATCTACTGCCTATTTATCTCATATAGGAGGATTTATTGCAGGAATTATTTTAATTAAGAAAATATGACTAATTCTCAAAAATTAGTTTTATTATGTATAAGTTTTATTGGAGGCATTTGTTTTGCCTCTTATTTTTTTGCCTTAAAGATTTTTATCTTAGGGCTAATTGTAATGATTGACAGAAGATTGATTTTATTTGGTTTTTGTATAATATTTTTTTCTTTCGGTTGTTTTCTTATTGAAAATGAAATTAATAAGATTAATCAAAATCCTTTAATATCTTTTCATGAAAAAGAAATAATGTTAACGGGCACTATTTCAAAAGAAGTAAAACAAAAAGATGAAAAAACAGAAATAATGCTAGGCGATGTTTTAATTTTTACAGATAAGTATTCTTTCTTGAAATATGGAGATGAAATTAGGGTAAAAGGGACACTAAGAATTGCTCAGAAAATTGATGGCTTTGATTATCAAGGGTATTTAGCTAAGAACGGTGTTGTCGGAACAATGGCTTACCCTCAAATAGAATTAATTAGTAGTAATAGTAATGCACTATATGATTTTAAAGAAAAAAGCTCTCAGAAGATTAGAGATATAATTCCTCCAAGCGTAAGTCCAATATTAGAGGCGATGATTTTGGGCAATTCGGGTAAAATAAACAAGGAAACGAGAGAAGTTTTAAGTAAAAGTGGGACAAGTCATATTGTAGCAATATCCGGAATGCATATAGTGATTTTTTCAACTATGGTTTTTTGGCTACTCATTAATCTTGGATTATGGAGAAAACAAGCATTGGCATTATCAATATTTTTTATTTTTCTATATGTATTTTTAGTTGGTTGCCCTGCTTCTGCCTTAAGAGCAGGAATAATGGTTTCTTTTTTATTTATTGCTGAAATTTTTGATAGAAAATCATTTAATTTAAGAACTCTTATTTTAACAGCAACGATTATTCTTTTGTTTAATCCGCTATTATTAAAGTATGACTTGGGTTTTCAACTTTCTTTTTTAGCTGTTTTGGGAATTATATTAACTAGCGGTACATTTAATAATTGGTTTGGATTTATAAAATGGAAGAGAGTAAGAGAAATTGTTGCTGTCACTGCGTCAGCTCAAGTATTTAGTTTGCCAATATTAATATATTCTTTTGGTTATTTTTCTTTGGTTTCTTTTTTTACTAATTTACTTATTTTACCAATTCTTAGCGTTGTTATGATTTTAGGAATATTAATAGTTTTACTTCCTTTTGGTTTTATTTTTAGTATCCCTTGCTCTTTATTATTATTTTATTTATTAGCAGTTATAAAATTTTTTGGTCAACTGCCATTTGCTACGACAAGTTTTCCTATTTTTGTGATTTTGTTATTATATATTCCACTTATATATTTTGTTTATAAGAGTAATAAAAAAGAGTTGGAATTTTTAGGACAATAGTATATAATTTTAATATGAATAAAAAAGCTTACTTAGTTTCAATAAATATGGGCTATGGGCATCAAAGAACGGCTTATCCTTTGAGGTTTTTAGCTAAAAATAATGAAATAATTTGCGCCAACGATTATCCCGATATTCCCGAGAGTGATAAAAAAATATGGGATAGTTCTAGGAGATTTTACGAAGCAGTTTCAAGGTTTAAAAAGATTCCTTTAGTAGGTGAGCTTGCCTTTTATTTGTTTGACCTAACTCAAAAAATACATGATTTTTATACAAAAAAAGACACTTCTATACCTAACTTCACTCAAAGAAAAACATATCCATTATTTAAAAAGGGGTGGGGCAAGCACCTAATAGAGAAACTTGATAGCAAAACTCCCTATATTTCTGTTTTTCACAACACTGCTTTTATGGCCGATTATTTTAATTATCAAGGAGATGTTTTTTGTGTAGTTTGTGACACTGACATAGCTAGAAGTTGGGCACCATTACACCCCAAAGAATCAAAAATTAAATATTTTACACCGAACAAAAGAACTACAAAAAGATTGATTTCTTATGGAGTCAAAAAAGAAAATATATTTTTAACAGGATATCCTTTACCACTAGAGAATACAGAAGAAAAAGTTTTAATGGAGGATGTTAAAAATAGAATTCTTAATTTAGACCCTGCTTTCAAATATAGAGAAAAATATGGATTTGTAGTCAGGGAAAAATTAGGAAAACTTCCAAAAGAATCAAACCACCCATTAACAATTACTTTTTGTGTTGGGGGAGCAGGAGCACAAAAAGAAATAGGAATTAAGCTAATTAGAAAATTAAAAAAACAAATCTTTGAAAAGAGATTAAAAATAATATTAGTAGCGGGAATTAAAAAGAATATTAAAGATTATTTTGAAAAAGAAATTATTGACGGTGGCTTGGGTGATTTTATTGGTCATGGGGTTGAAATAATTTATGCTAATAACTTTAGTGATTATTATGATAAGTTTAATTTAGCACTTCACAAGACAGACATATTATGGACTAAACCAAGCGAACTATCTTTTTATTCTGCCTTGGGATTACCAATTATTATTGCTTCACCAATTGGATCGCAGGAGGACTTTAACAGGAGATGGCTTTTAAAATCAGGATTTGGAATTGATCAAGGCGACATTGAGCATGTTAAGGACTGGCTTTATGATTGGATAGATTCTGGTTATTTAGCTGAAATGGCTATGGAAGGATATATTGAGGGGGAAAGGGATGGAGTAAGTAAAATTAAAGAACATATTGAAAAATGCTCTGGGTCTTAGCAATAACTTCAGCTTATCTTTGTTTTGCCCTAGCTTCACTTGGAGATAGGATTGTTTTGTCTGGTCCATCTCGCCCCAAGTCATATACTTTTTTTGTTGGCACATTAAGTGCAACGGTAATTTTATTAATTCCTTTTATTGGAATTAGTGTTCCTCAGGGAATATTGTGGCTATGGATTATTTTAGCTGCTCTTTTTAACATACTCGGAATATATTCAATGTTTACTGCTTTGGATAATTTTGATGTTTCTAAAATTATTCCAACGGTTGGAGCATTACAACCAATTTTTGTTGTAGTTTTTTCTCTTTTAATTTGGGGCGGAGATGCAATGAAAGGCAGCCAAGTATTCGCTTTTGCAATACTTTTATTGGGGAGCGTTTTAATTTCAATTGAAAAAAATTACAGAGTTACTAGAAGAAGCTTGAAGTTATCTTTTTTTGCTGCCTTGTTTTTTTCTCTGGAGATGATTTTTGCTAAAATTGCTTATTTGGAATTTCCTTTTTGGGATTCTTTTATTTGGATGAAGATGTTTGGCTTTGTTTTTGTTACAATATTTCTTTTTAGTAAAACCTTTAGAGAGGACATATTCCATGTTGATCAAAAGCTAGACAAGAAAAACGGTATAATCTTTTTCTTAGCACAAGGGTTTGGTGGCCTAGCTAATATTCTTCAGGGGTGGGCAGTTTCATTAGTGCCATTAGCTTATTTAGGAATAATGAACGCTATGAAGGGCCTTCAATATATATTCTTATTTATTTTTGCTTTAATAATTTCCATCACTTTGCCAAAACTGTTAAATGAGAAGATTTCAAAAGCAATTATTATTCAAAGAATTATAGCTATTGGATTAATAATAATAGGGCTGGGAGTATTATTCCTTTGATTTTTTCGTGATTTTTAGCTATAATCATAATAATGCTTCCTATAATTAAGTATTTTTTATGGCTATTATTATTAATAATTACACCGATAATTATCTATTTTTTTGTTGGTTTTAGTGAAAAAAATGAAGATATTAAATGGGGAGTCAACTTTTCTTCTAAGCAAATAGAGTTTTTAGAGCTTAATGAAAAAGAAACATATCTTGCTTTAATAGAAGATCTTGGTTTTAAGAAAATTAAAATATCAGTTCATTGGGATTTACTTGAAAAAGAGTTTGAAGAGTATGATTTTTCCCTACTTGATTGGCAAATTCAAAAAGCTAAAGAAAATAATGTAGAAATAGTTTTAGCTATAGGAATGAAGACTCCTCGCTGGCCAGAATGTCATATTCCAACTTGGGCAGAAACATTAGAGAAGAAGGACCAACAATCAAGCATTATTAATTTGATTGAAGAAATTGTTTTTAGATATAAAAATGAAGAAACGATTGTTGCTTGGCAAGTTGAAAATGAAGTATTTTTAAATTTCGGCAAGTGCCCGTGGAGAGATATAGATTTTTTTGAAAAAGAGATTGAGACAGTTAAGTCAATTGATAAAAAGAGACCAGTTATTGTTACTGATAGTGGAGAGTTGTCTTTCTGGATTGCCTCTTCAAAAATTAAGGGAGATATTTTAGGGGTTACTACTTATAGAATGATATGGGAAAATAATATTAAGAAATATATTCCATATGTTTTCCCACCGATTTTCTATGAAAGGAGAGCTAATTTAGTAAAGATAATATTTGATAAAGAAGTTATTGGAACTGAGCTTCAAGCAGAGCCATGGTGTGCTAATTCAATAATGAATTCTTCACTAGAAGAACAGGCAAAAACAATGAACTTGGAAAAATTTAGAAAAAATGTTAATTTTGCTAAAAAGACAGGAATAAAAGAATTTTATTTCTGGGGCGGTGAATGGTGGTATTATATGTTAAAAAAGCATGGAGATGATAAAATATGGAATGAAGTTAAAAATATGTTAAATTAAAAAATATGTTAAGTATAATTATACCAACACTAAATGAGGAAAAGAATATAGAAAGAATTTTGAAGCTTATTAGAGGTAGTAAGTTTAGCGATTACGAGGTAATTATTGCTGATGCTGGATCAGCCGATAAAACAGTGAAAATAGCAAAAGATTATGGGTGTATAATTACCAAGGGAGGTCTTCCAGCAAGAGGAAGGAATTGTGGAGCAAAAATTGCCAAAGGCGACATTCTTTTATTTCTTGATGCTGATTTAGATATACGACCTAAAGATTTTATTTCGCAAGCAGTAAAAAGATTTACTAAAAAGAAATTAGACATTGCTTCTTTTCCAATATATCCTCAAAAAAATAACTTCTATATGAATCCAATTACATTAAGCTTGTTTTATAATATTCCACAATTTATCTTTAAAGATATTTTTCCAATGGGAGCAATGGGCATAATGGTAAAAAAAGATTTGTTTAATAAGGTTGGTGGTTTTGATGAAACAATTAGTTTAGCCGAAGACCACTATTTTATTAGACAAGCCGATATCACAGGAAAATTTGGCATAATTTCTTCTGTTAGAATATATATGCCATTAAGAAGATTTGAGACAGATGGTTATTTTAGAACAGCATTTAAATATTTGGTCTGCGGAGTTAAACTATTTTTTTCAAAACCAACAAGAAATGTTAAGTACGATTTTAATCATTATAATAAGAAAAAATAATATTATGTACGAATTACCAGAATTTAACATTAAGAAAAAAGAAAATAAGCCCTTTAAAGGATGGTTTTTAATTGGAGTTTTTCTGTTGGGCATTTTAGGAGGTGCTTCATCTAGTTATATTTTTTATTTAAAATTAAAACAAGAAATTATTAATGTAGGGGTCCCAATTGTTCATTCAGAGAGGGTAGTTGAAAAAGAATATATCCCTCAAACAACTCAAGAACAAAAAATTATTAATGTTGTAAAAGAAAACTCTTCATCAGTTGTCAGCGTAGTTGCTTACAAGGATGTGCCTGTTTATGAACAGACATACAGTCAAGATTTCTTTTTTATTATTCCAAGATTAGAACAGAAGGGAACTGAAAGGCAACAGGTAGGAGCAGGAACTGGCTTTATTGTTTCGGAAGATGGATTGATATTGACTAATAAGCATGTTGTAAGCGATGTTGATGCAGAATATGTCGTTGTGATGAATGATAACAAAGAATATAATGCAAAGGTTTTAGCTAGAGATCCAGTTCAAGATTTAGCAATCATGAAAATTGAAGGAGGCAATAATTTAAAGCCCCTAAAGCTTGGAAATGTTGATGACATCCAAATTGGGCAAACAGTAATTGCAATTGGTAATGCTCTAGGCAGGTTTCAAAACACTGTTTCAGTTGGCGTTATTTCTGGGCTAGGCAGAACAATTGTTGCAACGGGATCTGATTTTAGCACGGAAAGATTAGAAGATATTATTCAAACAGACACAGCGATTAATAGAGGAAATTCAGGAGGACCATTAATTAATCTAAGAGGAGAAGTTGTTGGAATTAATACAGCAATATCAACAGAGGGTCAAAATATTGGTTTTGCTATTTCAATTGATAAGGCAAAAAGAAGTCTTGAGCAAGTTAAAACAATAGGAAAGATATCTTATCCTTATATGGGTGTAAGATATGTTATTTTAGATAAGGAAATTAGCAAAGCTAGAAATATTGAGATCGATTATGGAGCATTAATTGTGGGAGATGATAATTCAGCAGTTATTGAGGGTTCTCCTGCTCAAAAAGGAGGAATAAAAGAAGGAGATATAATTTTAGAAATGAACGGAGAAAAAATTACAAAAGACAATTCACTAGCAAAGATAATTTCTAAATATGATCCTTTTGAGACAGTTAACCTTAAAATATTAAGAGACGGTCAAGAAATATATTTGAATATTACCCTAGGAGAGTGGGAAGAATAAAATTATGAATTCAGAAATAGAACAAATTAAATCTCGTCTTAATATAGTTGATGTTGTGGGTGAATATATTAAGCTTGAAAAAGCAGGTATTAATTATCGAGCTCCTTGTCCATTTCATAGCGAAAAAACACCATCATTTTTTGTTTCTCCATCCCGTCAAATGTGGCATTGTTTCGGAGGATGTAATGAGGGGGGAGATATGTTTAAATTTATAATGAAAATTGAAGGCATTGAATTTATAGATGCATTAAAATTGCTTGCTAAAAAAGCAGGGGTTCAATTAAAAGCACCTTCAAAAAAATACGAAGAAATAAAAACACAAAGAGAAACTCTACTTAATATATGTAAAAAGGCCACCGCCTTTTTTTCTACTCAATTAGAAAAAAGTAAAACTGGATTAGAAGCAAAAGATTATTTAATAAAAAGGGGCTTTAAAGAAGAAACAATTAGGGACTGGAAAATTGGATATGCTCCCTCAACATGGAACGGTCTTTGTGATTATTTAATTGGACTTGGACACAATAGAAAAGATATTATTGATGCTGGACTAGCTTCAGACAAGTTTTTTGATAGATTTCGTTCTAGAATTATTTTTCCAATTAGTGATGCTAGCGGACAGATAATTGGATTTACGGGGAGGATCTTTAATGTAGATGATGATGCAAAATATCTTAACACTCCTAATACATTATTATATGACAAAAGTCAGGCATTGTATGGGATAGATAAAGCTAAAATAGAAATTAGAAAAAATGACAGTTGCATTCTAGTTGAAGGAAATGTTGATTGCATTATGTCTTATCAGTCAGGAATAAAAAATTGTCTTGCTGTTTCTGGGACTGCCCTAACTTCAATTCATCTAGGGATTATTAAAAGATTTTCTAATAACCTTATTTTAGCTTTTGATATGGACCTTGCCGGAAACAATGCAACAAAAAAGGGAATAGATATGGCTCTTAAGAATGGCTTTAATGTAAAAGTTATATCAATGAATAGCGAAAAGGATCCTGCTGACATAATATTGAGTAGCGGGGAAGAGGAATGGAAGAAAATTATTGAAGAAGCAAAGCCAATAAATCAGTTTTATTTTGATCTAGCTTTTAAAAATAGAGACATTAAATCAATTGACGATCAAAAGAAAATAGTTAGCGAGCTATTGCCTATTTTCAAGAAAATTGATAATACCATAGAACAGACCCACTGGATACAAAAATTAGCAGAAAAGCTTTCAATAAGAGAGGATGATATTAGGCAAGAGATGAAAAGGATCAATTTGCCTAGGCAAGAATTTGAAGTACCAAAAGAAAAGAAAAGCAAGCCAAGAAAAGAATTATTAGAAGAGGCCATTCTTTCAATGATATTAATTGAGCCGTCAATAATTGAAAAATTAACATCAGAACAAAAAGAACTTTTTACTTTTCTGCAAGAAGAAAATAATGATAGCTATATCATAATGAAATCAGAGCTATTAAAAGAGGAAGAGATAGATATTGATGATGAGTGGCATAAATGTGTTTACGAAATAGAAAATATATATAGGGAAGAGAAAAGAAAAAAGATAATGGCAGAGATTAAAGAAAAAGAAAAAGAAGGTTCATTTGAAGAAGTTAAAAAACTTTTATTAGAGTTTAATAAATTAACAAAAAAAGATGATAAAAAATAAAAAAGAAACTCCTAAAAAGAAGGTTGTTAAAAAACCAGTTAAAAGAAGAAAAAAGGTTGTTTCTATTATTGTGATTGAAAAACTTAATGAACTTATCAAAAAAGGAAAAACTAGAGGATTTGTTACATTTGGTGAAATATTAATCTTTTTTCCAAACATTGAAGATAATATTCAGGAATTAGACGACATGCTTCAAAGATTGGAACAGTTGGGAATAGAAATTAAAGAATCAAAAGGATACTTAGATACAGGGAAGATTACAAAGAAAAAGAAGTCATCTTCTATCAAAATTGATTCTGTTCAATCATACTTAAAAGAAATTGGAAAAATATCTGCAATTACAGCAAGAGATGAAAAAGACCTAGCTAAAAGAATTGAAGAGGGGGATGAAGATGCTAAAAGAAGATTGGCTGAAGCTAACTTAAGGTTGGTTGTTTCAATAGCCAAGAAGTACATCGGTCGTTCTCCTAATTTAACTCTACTAGACCTTGTTCAAGAGGGTAATTTAGGCCTATTTCGTGCTGTAGAGAAGTTTGATTGGAGGAAAGGGTATAAGTTCTCAACATATGCTACATGGTGGATTAGGCAGACAATTACGCGTGCATTAGCTGATCAGGCAAGAACAATTAGAATTCCTGTTCATATGATTGAAACCCTTACTAAGCACACTCAAGCAAAGAGGAAATTATTACAAGAATTAGACAGAGAGCCACTAGATGAGGAAGTTGCTGCAGAGATGGGGCTTGAGGTTGAGAAGGTCCGTCATTTAGATAAGATATCACAAAAAGCAATATCTCTTGAAACACCAGTCGGAGAAGATGAGAAAGACAGTGTTCTGGGAGAATTTATCAAAGATGAAAAGATTGAATCTCCATCATCACAAGCAGGAAGAACGCTATTAAGAGAACATTTAGATCATATTTTTGATGATCTTGCCGAAAGAGAAAGAAAAATTATTGCAATGAGGTTTGGATTAGAAGATGGTGTTACTCATACGCTAGAAGAAGTAGGACAAGAGTTTAATGTTACTCGTGAAAGGATTAGACAAATTGAAGCAAAAGCAATAGAGAAGATTAGGGGGCACAAAGACTTGAAAAAACTCGAAGGTTACTAGACATTTTATTTCTTTATATTAAGGCATGCTAGCACATTGAAATTTTGTGATGGTCAATTATTTCTATTAGGGTTTTGGTTTTACAATTGGAAATCAGGAAAATAGTGATAGGTTTATTGATGAAAAGATGATAAATAGGGTTGATAAAAAATTTGATTTAAGGTATATATTAAATACATTCCGGTGTGGCGCAATGGTAGCGCGGATGCCTGTTAAGCATTAGGTTGTAGGTTCGAATCCTACCACCGGAGCCAAATGAAAAAGTATCGAGAGACCGATTATGGTCAAACAATAAATAGTTCAATAACTACAGCATCTCTTTTTGAGGTGTTTTAATTTATAAAAATATGGAAGATAAAAAAGAAGATAAAGA
>Ga0334900_1001053_pt1 | contig 33362 bp, 31 predicted proteins | sample GraSluR3_MG_2_FD_207231 | JGI IMG/M metagenome (GOLD analysis project Ga0334900, IMG submission 207231) | Sludge microbial communities from methane-producing bioreactor in Wageningen University, Netherlands - Granular Sludge_31_08-R3 | ecosystem: Engineered > Bioreactor > Anaerobic >... | reverse complement strand
GCCGTAAGCAAGAAGTAAACTTCTTCCACTATCTTAATGGAATGTTTTCATCGCGGGATGATATCCCGAAGCTGGCCAATTTAATTTACAACACGGGATGATATAATATTTTATTGAGCTTGTTCTCTGGGAAGTCGGCTTCTAGAGGGGCTGGTCGGACTCGGACTTCTTCTCGGTCGCCCGGCTGTCCGGTGAGATTGACGAAACGGTGGCCGTACCTATCGGCGTAATCGAACATCGTGACCGCATTAGCTGGAAGGGAGAGAAGGAGGGCATTTTATATCAGGGTTCTGAGGGCGGTTGGCCGGGATCGATGGTCAGAGTTGATGGTTGCTCACCGTTTTCTTGCGGGGCAGGATTAAGTTATTCAATTTGGTACTTTTCCGATAGTCCTTTCAGATCGCTGAATTATCGATACATATTTATATCATCAAAATACATCGGCGATAAAACAACTTAGAGGTGATATTAATTTGGGGAAAATAATTTCATTCATAAATATGAAAGGTGGAGTAGGAAAAACTACAATGGCGGTTAATATCGGGTATACTCTTGCAAAAGAATTTGACAAAAAAGTTTTATTGATAGATGTTGACCCACAAATGAATGCAACTCAATATACATTATCGGCACACAATGTTCTAGATATTTTGGAGCATCCGCAAAAATCAATAATTAGTATTCTACACGATGATTATGATCTACCTAATGTCGTTTCCTCAACTTCTAAAGAGTACACGGAAGATGTAAGCGTTATATTAAATATAAGTAAAAATCTTGATATCATACCTTCTCATTTGAAGTTAATGGGATTGGATTTGGATAAAAGCCAATCTACGCACATGCTGAAACAATACATAAACGAAAATAGATTGAGAGATAAATATGATGCAATTTTGATAGATTCCCCGCCAACCATATCTGGTTATATGACAATGTCCCTCATAGCATCAGATGCGTATCTAGTTCCGATGAAAACAGATTTTCTATCGTATTATGGATTATCATTACTAGAGAATCATGTAATACGTTTTAAAAAACGTTTGGAATTAAAATTAGATTTCTTAGGAATTATTCTAACAATGACGAGGAAGGATTGGACGATATATAGCGATGTTAAAGATCGAATATTGGGAAACCCGGAATGGAAAGATAAACTTTTTTTGAATGAATCGTCGTATTCGACTAAAGTTGAAGGCGCTTTATCTCCAGAACGCCGAGAAAAAGGAATGGCTTATATAATCGAGATAAACAATGAAAAATTGCAAGGCGAGATGAAAAATATTACACGCGAATTCATACATAAAGCGAGGTTATAAGATGCGGAAAGAAACAAAAGATTTGATTTACATGGCACTTGATCTTTTGGAGTCTATTTCTAAAACAGCTAAAGATAATGATAAGTTTGTGCAGGTAAATCGCAATGTATTAGACGAGGTGAGGGATGAACTTTTTATATTAATTAAGCAATCATCTAAGGATAAATCGACGTATGTAGATAAAAAAACTGAACTCATTGGCATATTACCATCCATTTTAATAGATGAAAAAAAATTCCCTTTGAATGAAGACCTTGTTAAACTAGCAGAGTATTCTTTAAATATGAATATTTTACGTTGGAATAAAAAAAGTAGAAATGAGATTATCGGAATTATAATATCTGAAATCGCAACAAAAAAAGAACAAGATTTAGAAACATTTATTAACGCATGGAAGGAATTTATAAGAAAACCTGAGCCAGATCAAGTTAATATTATTACCAATAAAAAGGATTTCGTAGATGTATGGATAGAGTTTTTTAACCACTATCGTGGAGTACTATAGCAATGCCAGACGAACTCCATTTGATCGAACAAAAAAAGCGAATTCGCGCTTATTTAGATGATAAATTTAATATTAACTCTGATAAATTGATCGGGAGCGATATGTACTTAGATCATTTGCTGCAATGTATAGTCTCCCATAAAATTTGGCAAAAACATCTGACAAGTACGATTCCTCCTGCCCCAATGAATTATTTAAACGAAATCATATCAAATCATAATCAAATGCTAATTATGGGCATAATAGGATTTAAGGTACCCTCCTATATAATGGTTAGACGTTCTTTAGAAAACTTGCTAGGCTTTTTATATTACAAGGATCATCCGATTGAGTTAATCAAAAAGGAATATGAAATTGGATTAAAAAAGCCACCTGTAAAATTCGGCGAACTGCAAGATTATATAAAAGAATATCCTTTCGACTCATTTTATGACCGATATGATTGCAAAATAATGGCTCAATTACTTAATCAGCTTATGATATCTTGGAAAGAACAATATAGAGATCTTTCGAATTTCGTTCATGGTACAAATAGCAAATATATGGAATTAAATGCCTATATGGATGACATATATGCTGATAAAGAGACCTTTCAGCTATTGGGTGAAAATGTGGAAAAATTCAGAACTATTTCTAACACATTATTATTAGTATTCTTTTTTGATAATTACAAAAAATTTATACCGGTGGAAAAAGTAATTATAACCTCCGCTATTAGCGAGGGACTTGGATATAAACAAAAAATACAGGATATATTTGGAGAAATCTAAATTTCATGACACTATCCCGAGATTATCCTTTAAATAGACACTGATTCATTTTGAACAAATATTCTCTCCATTGAATATAATGGCTAGCCGCTCATCATGAGCGTGTCTAGGTCTAATCCCTTGATCCAACAATGACTTCTACTTCATAGTTTTCAAACCTTTATTCTGCAAATCAAGCCTCCTTAGTGGATGGCTGGCCACACGAGTTTCCCCGAAAATTTATTCCCACAATTATTTATAAACTTCCACCACCGGCCCCACCGGGATAAGGTTAAATGCAAATAAGGATCTCAAGCCTCTTTCATGCCGGGCAGAAGATCCTCCAGCTACGCCTTCATGGCCTCCGAGAAGCCCCTCATTGGAAAGACTATACCGGATATGTTCGACGAGATCGCCGAAAAGTACCCCGATAACGACGCCATAGTCTCAATCCACCAGGGGCTGCGCTACACCTACCGGGAGCTCCAGGCCGAGGTCAACCGCGCGGCGAAGGGATTTCACGCCCTGGGGCTGAAGAAGGGCGATCGCCTCGCGATCTGGGCGACGAACATCGCCGAGTGGATCATCTGCCAGTTCGCCACCGCCAAGGTGGGGATCATCATGGTGAACATCAACCCCGCCTACAGGACTCACGAGCTGCTCTACGCCCTCAAGCAGTCGGAGACCCAGGCGCTCTTTCTCATCGACCGGTTCAAGACCTCCGACTACGTCAGCATGTTCTTCGAGGTCTGCCCGGAGGCGGCAGAGAGCAAGCCCGGCAAGATATCCTGCGAGAGCCTGCCCTACCTCAAGACGGCGGTGCTGATCCGGGGAGAGGAGAGGCCGGGGATGCGCGCCTGGGATGAGGTGCTGAAGATGGGCGACGAGGTCCACGACGACGTCCTCCGGGCAGAGCAGGAGAGCCTCGACTTCGACGACCCCATCAACATCCAGTACACCTCGGGGACGACCGGCTTTCCCAAAGGGGTCGTCCTAACCCACCACAACATCCTCAATAACGGCTACTTCATCGGCGAGTGCATGAAGTTCACCGACCAGGATCGGCTCTGCATCCCCGTCCCCTTCTACCACTGCTTCGGGATGGTACTATCGAACATGGCCTGCATGACCCACGGGGCGACGATGGTCCTCCCGGCGGAGTACTTCGACCCCGCCTCGACCCTCGCTGCCGTCGAGCAGGAGAGGTGCACCGCCCTCCACGGCGTTCCCACCATGTTCGTCGCAGAGCTGGAGCACCCCGACTTCGATAAGTACGACCTATCGAGCCTCCGGACCGGGATCATGGCCGGCTCCCCCTGCCCGACGGAGTACATGAAGAAGGTGAGCAGCCTCATGAACATGAGGGAGGTGGTGATCACCTACGGCCAGACCGAGGCCTCCCCCGGGATCACCATGTCCTCGACGTCAGACTCCCTGGAGCGGAGGGTCTCCACCGTCGGAAAGCCGATGCCCCACACCGAGGTGAAGATCACAGATCCCAAGACCGGAAAGATCATGCACCGGGGAGAGACCGGCGAGATCTGCGCCCGGGGGTACGCCATCATGAGGTGCTACTACAACAACCCCGGCGCCACCGATAAGGCGATCGACAAAGAGGGCTGGCTCCACACCGGCGACCTGGGAATCCTAGACGACGAGGACTACTGCAAGATCACCGGCCGGCTCAAGGACATGGTGATCCGGGGCGGCGAGAACATCTATCCCCGGGAGATCGAGGAGTTCCTCTACACCCACCCCGACATAAGCGACGTCCAGGTGATCGGCGTCCCCGACGCCAAGTACGGCGAGGAGCTGATGGCCTGGATCAAGCTGAAGGAGGGCCGGTCCCTCACCGCCGACGAGGTGTTGCTCTTCTGTCGGGGCAGGATCGCCCACTTCAAGATCCCCCGGTACATCAAGTTCGTCGACGGCTTCCCCATGACCGTCACCGGCAAGATCCAGAAGTACAAGATGAGGGAGGAGTCGATAAAGGAGCTGGGCCTCGAAGAGGTGGCCAGGACGGAGACGGCCTGAAGACTGAAGATGGCCTGAAGCAGGGGGCGGCCTGAAGGAGGAGACCGCCTCCTCCCGGCGACGGTTCGAAGTCGCAAAACAGCCCCAAGTCGGCTACCGCCACATACCGGAAACGGCGCCCCGTCGGATACGGCCACTGGTCTTGGACGGCCAGAGGCCGGAGAAACCCCACACCCATCTTCGATAGATCCCGTCCATTCCCTTCGTCGGAGCGGAATTTTTAATATCAGTGACCACCATCCTTAGATGAGAGGCAGGTGGTTCAAGATCGATCCCGGATCATCGGCGAGGATAGATCGACCCCAATTCCTCTTCGTCTCTTGCGATAAACCCTGCTGGACCGGTCTTCAAGCTGGAAGGGTTTTCGATGGTGGAGAGTGCGACCTTGAATGAAGCTGACAGAGGAGATCATCCTACCCCTCCCGCCGAGGATCCGGGGGTTGCGGTGGCGTCCGAGGACATCACCCGCCCCCCCGACGAGGAGACGCTCCAGGAGCAGATAGAGGAGAAGAAGGCCCCCACCCGGAGGCTCTACGGAACCTTCGCAGGGGTCTTCACCCCGACCCTCCTCACCATCCTGGGGGTGATCATGTTCCTCCGCCTCGGCTGGGTGGTGGGGAACGCAGGCCTCCTGGGGGCGCTCTTGATCATCCTCCTCTCCTTCGTCATAACCACCTTCACCGCCCTCTCCCTCTCCTCCATAACCACCAACATCAGGATAGGTGGTGGAGGGGCCTTCTCAATCATATCCCAGTCCCTGGGCCTCGAGGTCGGAGGGAGCATCGGGATCCCCCTCTACATCGGCCAGGCCCTGGCAGTCGTCATGTACATCTTCGGCTTTCGGGCGGGGTGGCTCTGGATCTTCCCCGACCACCCGCCGATCATGGTGGACCTGGGGGCCTTCGCCCTCCTCTTCGTCATCGCCTACATCAGCGCAGGCCTCGCCTTCCGGGTCCAGTACCTGATCATGGCGGTGGTCTTATCATCCCTCATCTCCGTCGCCCTCGCCGCCTATTTCGGGTCGATGACCGAGCCGATCACCTGGTGGGGGGCCTTCCCCGGCTCCGTCGAGGACGGCTTCTCCGGGATCGCCTTCTGGGGCGTCTTCGCCGTCTTCTTCCCTGCGGCGACGGGGATCATGGCCGGGGCGAATATGTCCGGCGAACTCAAAGATCCGCGCCGTAGCATACCCTTCGGGACCCTCGCCGCCATCGCCATCAGCCTCGCCGTCTACCTAGCCCTCGCCTTCTGGCTCGCCCGGACCGCCACCCCTGAGGAGCTCGTCGTCAACTACAACGTCATGATAGACCGGTCCGCCTACGGACCCCTCGTCCTGGGGGGGCTGCTGGGAGCCACCTTCTCTTCCGCCCTCGCCTCCATCGTCGGCGCGCCCCGGATCCTCCAGGCCCTCGGAGAGCACAACATCCTCCCGAGGGGTGGGTGGTTCGCCGAGAGGAGCGGCTCCGGTGAGCCGAGGAACGCCATGATCGTTACTGGGGTGATCGTCGTCTTTGCCCTGATGCTCCGGGACCTCAACGCCATAGCGCCCCTCGTCACCATGTTCTTCCTCATAACCTACGCCATGATCAACGTCGTCGTCCTGATAGAGCAGAGCCTCAAGCTCGTGAGCTTCCGGCCCCTTTTCCGGATCCCCCGGATCGTCCCCTTCGTCGGCGCTTTCGGCTGTCTATTTGCCATGTTCATCGTCAACCCCATCTTCAGCCTGGTGGCGGTGGTGATCGTCCTCGCCATCCACGGCCACCTCATCCGCCGCCACCTCAAAGCCCCCTTTGGAGACGTCCGTAGCGGCCTCTTCGTCGCCGTCGCCGAGTGGGCGGCAAAGAAGGTCTACGAGATGTCCGCCTCCAAGGAGAGGACGTGGACGGCGAACCTCCTCATACCCGTCGAGGACCCCCAGGATCTCCGGGGGACCTTCAACTTCATCAGAGATATCGCCCACCCCAAGGGTTTCATCAAGATCCTGGGGCTATCAGGCGACGGTGACGCCGAGAGGATGAGGCTGCGACTTCCTGGCCTCGCCGAGGCCTTCAGGGGTTCTGGGGTCTCCGCCTCCTGGACGGTCATCGACGTCGGCGAGTTCGAGGATAACGTGGTGGCGGGGATGCAGGCCCTCGGCGGCGCCTTCTTCAAGCCGAGCGTTATATTCCTGAAGCTTCCGGGATCTTCGGAGAGGGACGATGGGATAAAGAGGGTGATAAAGAAGGCGAACGAGAGCGGCCTTGGGGTCCTCCTCTTCGCCGACCATCCGAAGGCGGGGCTCGGACGACGGAAGTCGATAAACCTCTGGATCGAGGATAGAAGCCCCGACTGGGATATGACGATGGAGCTGGGGAATATGGACCTGGCGATCCTCATCGCCTACAAGCTGAAGCGGAACTGGAAGGCGTCCCTGAACCTGATCACCTTCGTCGAGAAGAAGGAGTACGTCGAGGCTGCCCAGGAGTACCTGACGAACCTCACAGAGCTTGCCCGGATCCCCAACGCCCGTGCCTACGTCGTCGTCGGCGGGCTGGAGGGCGACATCGCCGAGACGCCTCTATCCTCCCTGAACATATTCAGCCTATCGCCGGAGCCCGACCTGGCGACCATCCGCCGGACTGTGGAGAAGACTCAGTCCGCCTGCCTCTTCGCCCTGGACTCGGGGGAGGAGAGCGCCCTGGCGTAGTCGACAGTATGGCGAAGAGCCGGAGTTTCAGGGTAATTGGATGAGATTCTTCAGCTACAGTGGCAGTTTATGGCCCTTCTCAAGCTGCTGAATCTGTTCTTCGCCTTTGGCGGCCAGCTCTTTGAACTGGTCGATGGTATCGCGCATTCTGGGCAGAGCTTCCTGCTTATAGGTGCTGATGGAGTCCAGCGCCACCATGACATCGGCAAAGGCGGTCTTCATCCCCTCGACGGAGATGTTGGTCTCCATGGACCGTTTCTGGATCTCAGCCCCCTGATATTTCAGCATTTGCGAGGTGCTCCTGATGATATCGTTTGTTGTATCATTGAGCATCTCAACCTTCTTCAGGACAATTCTCTGGTTATACAGAGCTCCGGCCACCGTAACTGAGGTTCGGAGAGCTGAAATTGTCACAGTTTGGGCCCTTTCTACCCCGCGCATAAGCTCCTTATTATTTCTGATAACAACCTCCATCGCCATTACGCCCTGCTGATTGACAACGACCATCTGCTGCATATCCATAACCCGCTGCCGTAGCGGAAAGAGGACTTCTTCGGCGACAAATCTGACCTTTTCCGGATCTTCGTTGCTGGATCTCGCCGCTTCTATCTGCATCTCGATAGATCTGTCCATCAGGATGCCAAGCTGGATCTCTTTCATCAGCTTCTTGGTCAAGCTGCTCAATGCCTGCTGCTCGATCTCCAGGGTAGTATTATCGTTTTTCAGGATCGTCTTCCCTCTGTCCAGAGAGAGGATGATATCCGCAATCGCAAAGTCCGCCTTCTGGTATCGTGCAAAATAGGCCCTGACCGGGTCGAAGACCTTGCCGAGGATGCCCGTCCTGGTGAAATCGATCAGGCTGGGGTCCAGGTCTTTTAGCTCCTGGTTCAGATCCATCAAGCTCTTTGCTACAACGCCGCCTTCATCGCCGTCTCTGGAGAGGTTTGCGACCGTCACATGCAGCAAAGAGTTTTTGGCTGCCGAGCTCTTCATAGAGTCTGCCCCAAAGGACTCGATCGACCGTAGGATATACTTCTTTTTGTCAAACTCATCGATATCCATGGCCATAATTTGTGCAACGTTCCTCTCTGCCAGAGACTGAAGCTGGCCTACTTCCTCCGGTCCCGGCCTGACCTGCTCCAGCACCTCTTTCTCGATCGCCGCCTCATCGGACACTTTCATCGTGAAAGCCATCGAAGCTACCTCCTCTACAGCTCAGCGTAGAACAGCTGGCTCAGCTTATAGGCAACATCATCGGTATCGGCGTTGATGCTGGCAGCCTCATTGATATCAGAGATCTCCTTCAGGGCCTTTATATCCGCGTTATAGCCTATGGTGTATATCGGTATCCCAAGGTCCTCCACGATATGTTGAATATCCTTCAGCTTATGGCCTCTATTGGTCTCGCCGTCGCTGAGGACGAATATGATCGGCCTGAGGTTGGAGTTCTTATCGGGGCCCGCAGCCTTCTGATCTATGAGCATCTGCATGGCGACGGCGATGGCATCGAAGGTTGCCGTGCTGCCGCCTGCCTGCAGCCCATCGACCGCTCCGACGAAGGACCTCCTCTGGTCCAGATCGAATTTGGCGATCGGCAGATCTATCGTTACGTCGTTGGAATATGATACCAGACCGATCATATTCTCATTTCCTATAAAGTATTGGCCTTCCCGCAGGGAGCGTTTCAGATTATATAGCGGCGCGCCCATCATGCTGCCGGAGACATCGGCCACAAAGACCGCGCAGATCGGCCTGCCTGCGTTCTTCCTATCTTTATAGAGCCTTTGGGCGGAGACTATCAGATCGCCCCTGACCGGCCAGGCTTCGGATCGGTACTCATCGAAGCCGTTGAACCCGTATCTGGTGGCCAGGGCCTGGTACTTATCCTGCTGGGCGAACTCGATGAACTCGTTCAGAATCTTTCTCTTCTCCGGCGACAGATCGCCGATGGCATAGATCGGGTTGTCATGTCTGACCCCAAAGGGGGTGAAATCGTAATGCCTGATATCCGGGGTGTTCACATAGGTCTGGTACTCCAGGACGAAGCCGTCGAGGAGACCTGATTTTGCGGAGTTTCTCATCTGCAGGGTGGTATAGGCTACCAGGGGGATGTTGGCCTGGAAGCTCTCAAAGCCTGCTGCTGCTTCGTCGCTCAATAAGTTGCTGCTGTCAAAGGCGTATAAGGCCGAGATGAGGAAGTTCAGGCCGGTGGAGCTGGCGAAGGGGTTGGTGTATCCCATGGCCAGTTCTCTCTTCGAGACGGCATCGACGATCGTCCTGGTATTGACCACACCGTATTTATTTACCAGCTCTTCCTTCTTGGATCTGGCAAGGAGGATCCCGGCGACATTGCCGGCAAGCCTTTCTTCCAACAGCTCGGCTTCGACCCCACTGGAGACGATCATCTCGCCCCAGAGCTCGTTGGAGGGCGTATAGGCGTCAGGCCGATACTTCCCGGAGATTATATAATCCGCTCCCAGGCCGGAGGGGATCTCCCTGAGGCTCACCGATACCTCCCGGCCGTCGATCCTTATTCTCGCGTTGTTGAAGTCCTTGGCCACCTCCGTCAGCCAGCCGTCGGTGCCGGTCCCAGCCTTCTCCGGTGAGGAGAAGATCTCGATGTAGCTGGAGGTGGTCTTCTCGACCCGCGGCGGGTACTTGGATATATCCGGCAAGACGGTGTTCACGTCGGGGGGCAGAACTGTAATTATGCCCGGAGTAGGTGAGGCCGTATTAACATTTATGTCTTTTATAATATCTGCCAGTTCCTTATCGCCCACATCCAATATTCCAAGCACCACATAAACTATGAGGAATACCGCAATCGCCGCCCCGACGGCTTTGAATATTACTTTTTTATCCATCTCTTTTGGCATGCCGGACCTCCCTCCTCAATTCTTATAGTTCTTTGCCTGTTTTATCAGATCATCTATCTCTCTCATCCCGGCCATCTCCTCCAGCTGGCCGCTCTCTACGCTATTGAGGCCTGATATCTCAAGAAGGAGCTTATCGAGCTTCAGCAGGATCTGCTCATTATCTTCAGTGGCCGATTTTACAAAAGTGATATATTGATTATATACTTTAACCTTCTCCTCCATAAACTCCTCTGAAAAGTCCCCCGACTCGCGTCTCGTTCTGATGAAATTGTAGTCTTCTTCATCGAAGGCGTCCATTTTGTTGAGGATGCTGCGGATATTAATAAAAAATATGCTCTCAACCTCGGCGATGACCACATCAAATTTTTCGTAGCTCATCTCCGATGCGCTGAAGATCTGCAGGAGGATATCCCGGATAATTTTGTTCTTATTCTGCAGCCGATCGATCTGATCGAGGAGCAGGTCTACGGTTCGTTGGAATGTTTTCAGCCGCCTGTGGGCCACCAGTCTTTCAACATAATCTTCCGCCGTCATGATTTTATTGGCGGGAGTTGATCCCTCCGGCTCTTTGAGGAGGACGTAATTTCCGTAGATCAGCCCGGCACCGCTCAAGACGATGGATGATACGCCGAAGGCCGCTATCAACGTGCTGGCCCCAAATATCTCGGGTATTAGCCCTGCTGGCGAGAAGATGATTATGTTGGCGGCGGCGACCCCCAGGTTCAGGCCCAGCAGCTTAATCTTCTTTTCTCTTTCCATCTGACTCTCCACTGCGGTCTATACTCCCACCGAAGTTGATGGAATTCATCATGGAGAGATCCGGGCCAGAGCCTGATCGTCCTCCAATTCAGAGATACGAAGCCAGGTCAATCCCATCATCTTCCCTCCATTGCGTTTCTGGTGTACTTTATAGGATTTAGGACTTACGCACTTGGGAAGAGGATTTCTATTTACTCGTCGCATCAATGTATTCTGACTCACAAGTCCGATTTTCGCCTCGTTTTATAATTTAAATCAAGCCAAGCCTATTAATTTGCTCTCATCTGCCGGCATCAATAGTAGGCCATAGCTGCAACTGTAATTTTGCCATGAACCCGTTTCAGCGTTGCAACCATCACCCTTCCGGCTCAGAAATCTGTCCGTCACTCCCCGTTTCACCTCCCATCCCTTGCAATCCAGCTGACTTCTGAGCTCATCCCAGACTCAATCGCGAGTTTCGGTCTTCTACTTCAGGCTCCAGGTGGGCCTGGGCGAAGAAGCCCGCCCTGAAAGGGGAGATGGGCAAGAGGATCCTGAGGGAAGTCATGGAGGGTTTGAGGCAGAAAGAGACCAGACCCATCCTTCCGACCCGCCACTTCAGCCGAAACCCTTATATTCGTCAGATGCCTTATTGTAGTACGGCACATAACGTGCCATATCCCCCCTCCTTTACCCTCTATTTTTTTTCTCATTTCTCCCGAAACCCTCCTCGTCTCATTTAAATAATACCAGATACCCCTTCTTCAGCGTATGACTGACCCTCTCGGGAAGATCGACGACCTGTCCAATGCCCTCCAGGAGCTACGCCTCCACGTCGGTCCCGCCGACCTCCAGGTGGGGGGGCGGAAGGTGAACGGCCAGCTCTACATCTCCCTCGCCAACTCCTGCCTCCGGAACCGGGCGGCGCTTCTCTACGGCGGGATGGGAGCGAACAAGACGACGCTGGTGAACCTCCTGGGGTCCGCCTTCACCGGCCTCTCCTTCGACGAGATAGAGAACCTGATGGTGACGGGACATCCGGAGCAGACGGAGGAGAAGATCGTGGGGTTCATCGATCCCAGGCAGTGGTCCTGCCCCGAAAATTTGGCATCCGACGAGAGGCCGGACGGGATCCGGGTCCTATGGACCCCATGGGCTCGTTCGAGGTGGAAGGTGATAAACGAGATCAACCGATTTCCCTCCGGAAAGCAGAACCTCTTTTTGGAGCTCCTCGCGAAGAGGAAGGTCGGCTACGCCGGAGAGACCCTCCAGCTCGGCGACACCTGCTACTTCGCCACCATGAACCCAGACTTCAGCTCTACATACCCCCTGGACGAGGCGCTCCTCGACAGGATATCGATCTCGGTCCCCGCAGTCCAGCCCGACTTCCTCGCCGGCCTCGCCCTGGCGGAGAGGGAAAAGGAGGTCTCGGTACTCGCCTCATCCCTCCCCCGGTTCTCGGCAGAGGAGTTCGACGCCCTTCCCCGTCTCGTCGCCGACGTCCACCTGGAGAGCCAGGTGGAGCTCTCGATAATCTCCCTTCTCAGGGACTTCACCCTCTGCGAGAGGGCACCCGCCTTCGACAAGACCCAGCTCTCCGGGGGGTCGAAGCCGAGCCGGGGGCTCTGCTCCGGCTGCCACTACTTCAACAACCCCGAGGCGTGCTGCTGGCAGATCGACGAGGGGCTCTCCGACAGGGTGAGGCAGGACCTCCGGTCCTACACCAGGGCGCTATCCCTCCTCCTCGGGTTAAAAGGCGAGGGGAAGATCGAAGTTCTGAGGGCCGTCGCCCCCTACGTCATCTGGCACCGGGTATCCCCCAGCAGGACGATGCTGGAGCGTCCCCCCTACTACGGGGCGAGGCGTCTTGAGTATGTAAGGGACCTCGTAGAGAAGTCCATCAACAGGACCCTCAACGAGCGGGGCGGCATGAACATGATCTTCGCCCGGGCCGTCGACGGCGATATCTCGCCGGGGGAGGCGATGGAGGAGCTCTCCGGCTACGACGACCCGATAGCCGCCCTCGACTACATGAGGGCTCTGGAGAGGATGGTTTGAGCCTCTCGGGGTTCATGGGCGAGGCCTATGTCGGGAAGGTGAGAGGGGAGAAGAGGCTGGAGGAGAAGAGGGGGGAGTTTCTCCTGGGCTTTGAGGACCTGGCACAACGGCTCGAAGAGAGGCCGAAGAGAGCTGAGGTGGAGGCGCTCGCCCCGCGTGATGCGGAGACGATCCTCTCCATCGTCCACTCCGCCTCGCCCAAGGGAAGGAGGGAGGGGATGATCTGGGGGATCCTCACAAGCCTTGCCGCCGAGAGGCTGAAATCGCCCCTGGTGATACAGCCCCGAGACTACGCCGGCCTCGAGCTTCGCGGGGGGACGATAATTCTGGACGCAAAAGCCTCGCATCCCGGCTCTAAGGGGGGGGGTTCGGATGGGTCTGGACAGGTCAGTAGGTCCTGGAATAGGGCTCACCACCTGGGGGAGAGGATCTCCGGCGGAAGGCTCGTAGTCAGGGGTGGTGCCGGGGACTACCTGGGCCAGGAGATGGGAGGGGGCGGGATCGTTGCAGCATCATGCGGCGATTACGCATTCAGAAATATGAGGGGCGGATGGGGGGTCGTCAGGGGCGACGCCGGAAATTACCTCGCCGTCGGAAACTCAGGGGGCAAGATCGCCGTCAAGGGGCGAACCGGGGCGAGGGCGGGATGGCTGATGAGGTCCGGCAGGATCAGGGTGAGAAGAGATGCCGGAGAATACCTGGGGCTGATGATGAGCGGAGGCGAGATCTACCTCCTCGGCAAAGCCGGTGCGAGGGCGGGCTGGCGGATGAGGGGGGGTCTCATCGAAGCAGAGGGATACGGTCCCGAGGCGGGGGATGATAGCGTTGGCGGCAGATTACTCTTTAGAGGAGATCCTTGAGATCTGGGAGACGTCCAGATCGAGCTGGCATCGGCCCCAGCTCCCAAGGCCGGTGATCACGGGGTCTATAGACGGCGATGGTTTCCCCTTCAAGAACTACAGGATCGTCGTCGATGAGAAGACCCTCGATAAGGGGGACCTTTACGTCGAGAACTTCTTCGATCATCTGATAGTCCACTACCTCTTCTGCCCCAGGTCCCTGGAGACGGCGGGGAGGCTCGCCATGGCTGCCCTGGAGGGGCTCGCCAACGGGAACAAAAACCAGGCCCGGAGGATGGTGAACCTCTTCTCCGACATCGTCGTCGATACCTTCCGGCTGGAGCGGTCCGTCGATGACGAGGAGAAGGTCCTCCTGGGGTGGAGGGAGCTGGCGAAGGAGGAGCTATCTCCCCTGGACGAGGCGGTGGTGGGGTTTCTCGCCGAACTCTGGGGGGTGGACCTCCTTCCATCAGATCATCCAGAGTCGGAGGAGCTCCTCAAAGTCTTTTCCTGGGGCGTAAAGGAGAGGTCGAGGTGGCCGAGGCAGTGTATGCAGATGGCTAGGATCCTGTCGGAGCTGCAGCCGGGGGTCCTGGGGTCCGGGAGGGTCCCTTCCGCGGAGGGGCTCCTCGGAGACGCCGATTCCGCCCCCTTATCGGGGATCGCCTCGGATCTGGAGCCGGAGGCTTACAGGGAGACGCTCTCGGTACTGGGGCTGGACGGCGATTTGAGACGGTGGTACCGGGACCAGAGCTACACCATCGTCATCAGGCCGACGGGCCAGGTGACGGAGAGCCGGTTTCCCTCAAGCCTCGCCAAGTGGCGGTTCTCCGATCCCCCCAGCGAACTGGACGTCGCCTACTCCCTCAGCCTCGCCCCGAGGCTGATACCGGGGGTGACGACCTACAAGCGGGAGGTGGAGTCCTGCTCCATGGCCGCCTCTGTAGAGAGGGTACCCGACCTCCTCGTCGTCCTGGACAGCAGCGGATCGATGGGAGGCCACCGCCGCGGGACGAAGACCCATGCTGCGACCCTCGCCGCCTTCAAGGCGAGCGCCTTCGCCCACGGAGAGGGGGCAGACGTCGCCGCCATCAGCTTCAGCGACCAATTGGTCCTCCAAGGGTGGACGAGAGACCTCTCCGCCGTCGAGGAGGTCCTCGTCCAGCACCTGGGGTCTCGGACCCACATCCCGGGCCGGGAGGTTTTGGATCTCGTCGTATCGAGGCCCGGCCCCCTCATCCTCTGCATCACCGACACCCACATCCAGAACCTCTACAACGAATGGGATTACATCCAGGAGGCGGCGGCTCTCGGCAGGTTCGTCCTCTTCTCCATCGACGGTGGCAATAAGAACGAGCAGGTGGAGGAGGCCCTCGGCGACCTCGGCGCCGTCTACTCCATCAACAGGCTCGACGACCTCCTCTCCCTCGTCGTCGAGACTGCTGAGGATGCGTATCGACCTCAGAAGGGCCATATGGGGCGTTTGGACGGGGAAAGTTTTATCTCCTCCGAGCGAATGGGATCAGGCTGAAGTGCCGGGGTAGGGTAGTTGGCCATCCTTTGGGACTGTGGATCCCATGACCCGGGTTCGAATCCCGGCTCCGGCCCTAATTAAACGCCAGCGGTTTTCCTCTTCCAGCTTCGAGATCCGATTCAAGCTTCCCTTCCTCGATGAGCACTCTTGTGATGGGTCTTCTATCGAGGAATAATCACAGTATGCATATGTTGCCCTAATAGTTGCCCCATGTTTGCAGACAGACTGGAATATGTCACTGCGACGCGGTTCAGTCCTGAGAAAGGAGATACCCGGTTTTTTAGTCGATTTTTTCGAAGGGTTTTTGGAAGAAAAGCTTAAATCGATTCGGGAAATATAGATAGCCGTAAAAAGTGGGAGGTTAGTCATGAGAATATCGAGAATTATGCAGTTGCTGCTGATTTCGGCCCTATTCTTGGGGCAGGCCGCGGCAGAAGATGTGACGCCAGGCGACATAATGGAAGAGATGGACGAGGCTATTACGATCACCGGCCTGGCCATCGAGGAAGGATGGGTGGAGATCGCAAACCCGGGGATGGCGAGCCAGGACTTCACCTTCTGGACCCTCAACGACGAGGATAACAACACCTACTCCTTCTCTGAGGGGTTCGTCCTCAACCCGGGGGCCATCGTCAAGGTCCATACAGGCGAAGGTAACGACACCCAAACGGATCTATACTGGAGCAGAGACGACGTGGTTTGGGATGATGGAGAGGTGGCGACCCTGAAAGACGCCAACGGCGAGGTCGTTGCCCGGTACCCAGAGATCTCATGAGCGGCGAGAAGCCCTCGTCATAATTTTGGCGGGATCATAAGGATCCCGCACCTTACTTTCATTTTCCGCATATCATCTGTAAAATATCTCAACACTTTATCGGTCCATCGGGCGTTCTTTATAACAGTTAGATGTTTATGCAATTTATTTTCATCAAAATAGAATCTGTAACTATCAGATTGACCCAGATTATGCCATCATAAGACAACGATAAATCTCAAAATAGATCCAAAAACAAATAAACAATATTTCAGAAAACTTTATATCATTTGAACTTAAGTAAAACTCAGGAGGTGTAATGTTATGAGTTCGATGAAAGGAGGACTGGCGCTTATCCTGGCGCTTGTCTTCTTCACCGCTGGCCTCTCCTCGGCAGAGGATGCGGACGCAAAGATGGAAGACTGGGAACAAGCGGGTTATGGCGTTGTCATAACCAACGCCAGCTGGGTCGACGAATGGGTAGAGATAACGAACTTGGGCAAGTCCAGCCAGGACCTTTCAGGCTGGAGCCTCAAAGATGAGCAGGAGCACATTTACGTCTTCCCCGAGGGGTTCCGCCTTCTCCCTGGGGGGCTCGTGGTGGTCCATACCGGTGTCGGGAACGATACTGAGACAGACCTATACATGAACATGGGCAATCCCATCTGGAACAACAGCGGCGACGTCGCCACCCTGATGGACGCCGACGGGACGGTGGTCTCCCAGCATCCGAAGGCTGAAGAAGCTTGAAACGAGTTGGCCGGAGCCGCTCTGTATATTCCAATTTCTGAAGAGATCCTGACTTCTGAGATGGCGGGGCCCCCGGGGTCTCCCGTCATCTCATGATGTTTATAGTCAGCTTTTATCTCATATTGATGATCGTTCTATAGCGGAATAGATCATATCCAGCGTCTTACCCTCCTATTATAATCCACGTATTCCCTGTCGAAGGCCCTTTCCAGGTTCTCCTCCTCTCTTGGAATGAAGAATAGCTCCATCAGAATCGCGAAGATCAGAGGAAAAACGAAGGCTATCAACGACCCCAGGAATACCGCTTCGCCCAGGAGGATCGCGGCCATCCCGAGGTACATGGGGTGGCGGCTGATCCTGAAGGGGCCCGTGATCAGAAGTTTCGAGGGCATCTCCTGGGGCTTGACCGTCGTCCTGTTCTTCTTGAAGAGAGAATCGGTCCAGAGGTTCAAAACCACCCCAAAGCCGACGAGCAAAAGTCCCATGTAGGCGAAAGGTGGCCCGACCACCTGCCGCCCCGGGTAAGCGTAGTGCGACGCCGCGGAGACGAGGAGAAGCGCCGCAAAATAAGTTGGAGGCTGAATCTCGCCCTTCATGCTGCCGGGATCTTCGCGGATTTGAGATAAATATATCTCTGCGATATTTCTTTACAGCTTCCCGCCCGCGTCCAGATCCAGAGACCCCACGGGGCTTTCAAGCGTCATCGTGGATATCGAATTGAAACCCGCCCTCTTCATGGAGGCTATGATCTCATCGCCCTCGAAAAGACCGTCCTCCCGTCGTACCTGATCCTGAGGATCCGATGGTAGGGTATCATCGTCTCGCCGAAGGTGAAAAAGGACCGACCAAGGGAGATCTCGTTACCCCGGATGGTGATCCTGTCATCGGTCGCGCCCCGGTGGAGGACCTCGATCTCGCACTTCTCCATATCGAGGCCCCGCCACTTGATCTCGTTTAATATCGGTTTTGGGTGTCTTCCCTCCGGCTCGAACTCCGACAAGATCAGATCCCCCTAAGTCCTCATCTCTAAGTCCTCTCCTTCACCTTCTTTCGCTCCTCCTATTTTTCACCAGCCCTTGAGAAAGCCTTTTAGGGAACCGGGCCGTTCGTCCTCTCATTGCCTTTACATCGGACTTGATCGCCATGTTCCCCGAGGACGCTTACAATCTGGACTTCTTCAAGGAGGAGGGGTTTTTCCGGAAGAGCTGCGATAGATGCGGCGGCCGGTTCTGGACGAGGGACCCCTCCAGGACCACCTGCGGAGACCCCCCCTGCGACCCCTACACCTTCATCGGGTCCCCCGTCTTCCGCCGGGAGATCGGCCCGGACGAGATGAGGGAGCACTACCTCTCCTTCTTCGAGGAAAAGGGCCACACCCGGATAAAGAGGTACCCCGTAATAGCGCGGTGGAGGGACGACATCTACCTCACCATAGCATCCATAGCCGACTTTCAGCCCTTCATAACTTCGGGGGAGGTCCGGCCTCCCGCAAACCCCCTGACGGTATCTCAGCCCTGCATCAGGCTCGACGACCTCGACTCCGTCGGGAGGAGCGGCCGCCACCTCACCACCTTCGAGATGATGGCCCACCACGTCTTCAACACCCCCGATGAGGAGATCTACTGGAAGGAGAGGACCGTCGCCCTCTGCGACGAGCTCATCCTGGGCCTCGGCGCCGACCCCATGGCCATAACCTACAAGGAGTCGCCCTGGGCCGGGGGCGGGAACGCCGGCCCCTCCGTCGAGGTGATGATGGGGGGCCTGGAGCTTGCGACCCTCGTCTTCATGGACATGAAGGCCTCGGCGAAGGGGGAGTACGAGATCAAGGGGGAGCGGTACGAGAAGATGGATAACTACATCGTCGATACCGGCTACGGCCTCGAGAGGTTCGTCTGGGCCTCCAAGGGGACACCTACCATCTACGACGCCATCTTCCCCGACATCGTGGAGCACATATCTGAGCTGGCGGGGATCGAGCCCTCGGTATCCGACGAAGAGAGGTCCCGGATCCTCGCCCACAACGCCCGCCTCGCCGGGATGGTAGACCTGGAGGATGCGAGCCTTCGGGACCTCCGGGGTAGGATCGCCTCCGATATTGGGATCTCGGCGGAGGAGCTCGACGAGATTATAACGCCCCTGGAACGGATCTATGCCGTCGCAGACCACACCCGGTGTCTCGCCTACATGCTCGGCGACGGGATCATCCCCTCCAACGTCAAGGCAGGCTACCTCGCCAGGCTCGTCATCAGAAGGACCATAAGACAGATGAGAGACCTATCGATAGAAGTTCCCCTATCCAGCCTGGTGGCGATGCAGCTGGCGAAGCTCGACTACGGCGACCTCGATGAGAGGGTCGATACCATCGTCGAGATCCTCGACCAGGAGGAGGAGAAGTACGCCGAAACCCTGGAGAAGGGGCGACGGCTCGTGAAGAGGATCGCCGAGGGGCGCGGGAAGAAGGGAGAGATGATCCCCCTCTCAGAGATGATATCCCTCTACGACTCCCACGGGATTCCCCCGGAGATCGCCAAGGAGGCGGCCCTGGAGGCGGGGGTCGTCGTCGAGCTGCCCGACAACTTCTACTCCCGGGTCGCGAGCACCCACATAAAGGCAGAGAAGGCTGGAAAGGAAGAGGTGAAGATCGACCTTCCCGAGACCCGCCGGCTCTTCTACGAGCGGCCGCTCGAGAGGAGGTTTGGCGCCCGGGTCCTGGAGGTCGTCGACGGTAACGTCATCCTCGACCAGACCCTCTTCTACCCGGAGGGGGGAGGCCAGCCCGCAGACCTCGGCCTGATTCGGAAGGGGTCGAAGGCCTTCAGGGTCGTCGACGTCCAGTCGGCGGGAAAGGTCGTCCTCCACAGGATCGCCGAAGAGGAGGCGGGGGCTGCCGTCGCCGAGATCCGCCCTGGGGACGCGATCGAGGGTGAGGTCGATATGGGCCGGAGGACGGCCCACGCAAGGCACCATACTGCGGCCCACATCGTCCACGACTCGGCGAAGAGGGTCCTGGGAAGCCACATCTGGCAGGCTGGAGCCCAGAAGTCGGAGGACCGGGCGCGCCTCGACATCTCCCACTACAAGCGGATATCCCGGAAGGAGATGAAGGAGATCGAGCTATTGGCCAACAGGATGGTGATGGAGAGCATCCCCATATCGACGGGATGGCTGGATCGGACCGAGGCGGAGAAGAGGTTCGGCTTCGAGCTATATCAGGGGGGCGTCCCGCCAGGAAACAGCATCAGGGTCGTCCAGGTGGGAAGCGACGTCGAAGCCTGCGCCGGAACCCACTGCACCAACACCGGTACTGTGGGCCCCATCAAGATCCTCAGGACCGAGAGGGTCCAGGACGGGGTCGAACGGATCGAGTTCGCGGCCGGCGAAGCCGCCGTCCGCAGGGGTCAGGAGAGGGACGACCTCCTCTTCGAGGCGTCGGAGATCCTCTCCGTCCCTCCCGAAAAGCTCCCCAAGACCGCCGCCCGGTTCTTCGAAGAGTGGAAGGACCTGAGGAAGGAGGCGGCCCGACTCAAAGAGGACCTGGCTAGGGCCCAGATGGAGGGGCTCACGTCCAAGGCGGTCGAGGTCGGTGGCCTGAAGGTCGTCGTCGAGATCGTCGAGAACGCCGACGTCGAGGAGCTGATCAAGGCCGCCTCGATGATCTCCGAGAAAGACTACGTCGCCATCCTCGGAAGCGAGAAGGACGGGGCGAAGATCGTCGCCACCGTCGGGAAGGCGGGCCTTGAAAAAGGCCTGAAAGCCGGAGATATCGTCAAGGCTGCGGCGAAGGTCGTCGGCGGCGGAGGCGGCGGAAAGCCCGAGATCGCCCAAGGAGGCGGTCCCCAGGGTGAAAAGCTGGCGGAGGCGCTGGAGGCAGGGCTGGCGGTGGTCCGGGCCGCCTCCGGGGGCTGAAATCCTTTTTTCGTTCTCTCGACCTTCACCCAAAAAAATCGGCCCCCTCCCTCACCGTGTCCGCAAACAGCGGCAGGATTCGCGATCCTTTAAAGATCGATCCCCTCGACGCTCAGAAGAGACCTCCATCCCCTTATGGGCGGCCATTCGTCCTCGTGGAAGGTGAAGATCCTCTCCTCGGCGTCAGCCTCACCCAGCTTGATTATAATCCGATTCGTCTCGATGGTGTAGCCCTGAGGCCAGTCGGGGTTCAGCCCCTCGGCCGTCTCGATGACGATCGGCCCGTCGGAGGCGAGTTCAAGGTAATTTTCGCCTTCAACCTCTGCCTCCAGGTCCTCGATCTCCACAATCCTCTCGGAGGCGTAGGCGATCTGTCGCAAAAAGGTCATGGTGCTTCTGTTGAGGGCCACGTACCGGCCAGATCCAGGCGGAACCGCCGCAGACGTCCCGTTCGCGCGGTGGATCGTGTACGAGACGGCCGCGATCGTAGAGTGCTCGTTGAATTCGGCGTAGCCGTCATCGCAGAAATCCTCTTGGGTCCCACTGCAGATCGCCGTCGAGACGAGTACCAGAACCGTTGCAAGAATGGCGATCCTTGAACGTATCCCCTTCGCTTTCATCTTCTCTTTCATCTCCATTTCGAGATATCCCTTTATCATCCAAAAAGAGTTGGGGACCCGGAAGAGCGAGTCCCTCTTCGACCTCTACACTTTTATCCAGGATCCTTTGACCCAAGAATATCGACTTGGCTCTGTTTCTTCTGTTTTTAGGTTCTAGGTCACCTGTGAGAGGGGCGTCGTGCTCAGGCGAGGCGTCAACGACACTTCTCTGACGGGTGCTATCGTAGAAATTGTCCTCGACTCAGCGTCCTTAGTCCCCTTACCCGGCTCCTGGATGGTGCTCCTGTCGACGGCTCTGCTCCTGTCGGGCTGCTGCAACGGCGTCGTTCCGGCCTTCGTCTTCAGTGCGTACATGAACTCCTGGAACTCGAACTCGCCGTCAGGTCCAGTGGCTAATCCAGAAAAAACGTAGATCGGCTCGGTCACGTCCTGCCTCTCATCTCCTGAGGTCTCGTAGTAAGCGAGATGGACGTCAGTGACCACGGCTTTATCAACGTCGGCAATCTCGGTGGTCAGCCCCTTCTCCTGGAGAAGTCTGAAGGCCTCTTCGGGGACGAGAAGCTCGTAGGTTCTGTCAGCTCTTCTGGGGGTGGCGGAGGCTACGGCCATTCTATCACCGATAACCCTAGATACTTTGGTATAGCCCTGTACCTGGCCGCCATCGCCCAGGAGTACTGTGATCGTCGAGCCAGCACCCTCCACCGGGAGGCCCTCTAGGGTTCGGGAGTACTTTGCAATCCCCATCATGTTTTCAGCCCGGCCCGTCGGCCCTCTCTCGCTCAGCTGCTGCCGGGTCAAAAAGGACATTCCCGAATACAGATAGCCGTCAGGGAGGAGCCTGTTTTGACTGGCGTAGGCGTCGGCGGTCCGTTTCAGGACGTTTGCGTCAGGAAGTCCCTTCTCCGGATCGGCAAATGCGTTCTTGTAGTCGAGGAATAGAGTCTCCGCGCCGGAGGCCTTCTCGACGGATACGTATTGCCTCTCATTCAAGATGACGAAGTTGGACCCCTCATCCAGGACCTCTCCTTTAGCTCCCCTGCTGCCAGCGACCTCCGAGGCGTAAGCCCTCGTCACGTCGGGGCTTTTCAGGGCGTAAATTCCGAGGGTGTCGGGAACGTCGGGAAGCTTCGCCTCAAGGACGAATTCCGGCGTGGTATCGAATCCTTCTTTTTCGGGCAGCGTCATCGTCAGAATAGAGCTATCCGTGCAGAATCCTGGTTCATGATTCGGGATCAGGGCGTAGGCTCCTATCACCAGAGAGAGGCCGATCATAAGGTAAGTGTATTTGCTCATCTTCATCTACATCACCTCTATTTCGTTAGCGTCCACACCCACCATGTCTGTCCCGGGCTGGGATCTGAAGCAACAGAACCTTTGCCCCATATGTGGTCGTTGGCGGTCGCCTGGGTCGCGATAACCCTTGCTGTTACGCCGCTGGGCTGTTTTTCGATGTGCTGTTGGAACCAGGCACCTTTGACGGTCCATCCGCTTAACATCAGCTGAGCCCAGCGGTCACCTGCGTTTCTGGCATAGACGGTGTTCTTGTGGCTGCACATCATATGAGCGCCGTTGGCCCCTAAAACCGTGTAGGCCCAGGTCGCGAGGTTTGAGTCCGCAAGAACCGAGCAGGAATGGGCCCCTATCCATTCCAGGTCCAGGTCTCCCCATCGGGCGTCATCTATTGAACACTTGTTGTCGTCGCAGCAGTCGTTGGGGAAGTAGATGCCGCTTGGAGATCCATGACCTTCAAAGAAGGCGAGATCGGCCGCATCGGCGTATCTATCATCCCATCCACCTTTCGTAACGTCTTTCCAGTCCTTCTCAAAGGCAGCGTTGTTTCCCCAGAGAAACTGTCTGTGCCATCCGGCGGCGTCCATCCTGGAGGCGAAGTTGGTGGCGGAGTCATAATTGACGCCGAGACCTCCTGTCGAGTCGTAAGAGACGCCATACTCAGCCGCTTCCCCTGTCCACATCAGGCAAAGGATAAGGGTACAGCTGATCAGGTAAGGCTTCAAACCTATCATGCAAATCCCACATCGCTTCTTATAATTGATCATAATTAAATGTGTTGGTTAAATTATACTATGGAAATTATGAAATCAGGTTATTTTTAAAATATTAATATAATAATTTTTAATATTAAAACTCAAAACCATCGTTTATCTGAATACATCTCAGGTTGCTGCAGGATCCGTTGCCGCCTGTTTGACAGTTATATCAGCTGAAGGTAATATTAATATAAATAAATATATATTATGGCATCAATTTTCCTATGAGATAGATGCAAAAAAAGGTTTACCCTTCAACAATAGCGGGCCAAATGCTGAAATTGGCGTCGACGGTTCTAAGTCGCTCAGAAGAGCCGTTATGGATCGCTCTCATCTGTAGGCCGCGTTGTATGTGAAGGGATCGCGGCTCCGCCAGGATCGGGCCATGTAGATCAGGTCTGCCTGCATCTCCGAGTCGTCGACACCGAGCCTCTTCATCAGGGTCAGGAGATCCCGGCGGGAGTAGCCGCTGCTGCACAATAACTCAGCCACGATCTCCATCATCTCTCTATAGGACAGCTCCCTCCCATCCTCAAAAGCCCGGACGAGGAGGGAGAGAACGGCAGGGCTCAAAGAATCAGAGTCGATCCTCATCCCGATCCTTTTGCTCACCAGATTCTCCAGGATTCTCAATTCTTTAACGTCGAAAACGGGATGTAACACCTTCACGCACCCCCGAAATCCACCATTTCGGGCCGTATGCTCCGCTTCCAAATCTCTTATGGAACCGCACAAGCCATCAACTAAAACTCGATCTTATTTATAACTTTCTAATATAAATAAGACACATCTTATATTATCCCCAATGATTAATTATGTTAAATTGCTGCGTCGTTCATGAATTGAAATTATAAAAAAGCAAAAAAGGGGGAAGGGGGCGGACAAGGAGGGATGGAGGATGAGGAGTTGAAGGATGGGCGCCTCAGACGTAACCGACGTTGTAGTCGATGGGCGTCGATTTTCTTCCACACTCCGCCCCGGTGGAGACCCCTTCCTCCACCAGCCTCTTGAGGAGGGAGGGGTAGTCGGCGCCCACCAGGTCCTGGACCGGCCTTCCGCCGCAGAAGAGCTTGAAGGTCGGGGTGGCCATCACCCCGTACCTCTCGGGGACGAAGGAGTTCACCATGACGTCGATTTTCACGAACTTAACCTTCCCCGCAAACTCGGCGGCATACTCCTCGAAGTAGGGCACCATCGTCTGGCAGTGGGGGCATGTTGGGGAGTAGAACATGGCGAGGACAGGGGTAAGAGATCTCTCGACGACCTCCTCCCAGCTCCGATCCGTGGCGTCGATTACATCAGTCATACCATCACCATTAATATGGTGAAACGTGTTTCTGTGATTTATCCTTTGCTCTATACGAGATTCTCAAAATGCGGTCGGAAGAGATGGCAATACCCCAAGGGGAGTTGAGAAGTAACCACCGGCAAGACCGGGAAGAGGGGAGACGGCTTGAGAAAACCGGAAGATTCCAGCGGTGACGGCGGAGAGGAAAGCTGCGACTTATACTTCCTTGACAGCCCCGAGGTGACGAGATGGGTATTCCATCCCAGGAGGACCGGACCGACCCCGAAGGTCCCAGGAAGGCTCCATCCCATCACCTTCATTGTGGATGATATGGTCAACGTCGACGGCGCCGTTCACTTCGCGGAAAGGTCCGCCGAAGACGCGCCTAACATCCTATTCTTCCACGGCAACGGCGAGACGATCGCCGACTACCGCTAGATGGGCGCCCTTTAAGGCAGGAGAGGGATCAACTTTGCCGTCGTCGATTACAGGGGTTACGGCACCAGCGGAGGAGACCCCTCTTACTCCGCCATGATGAGGGATGCCGTCAGCATCTTCCCTCAGTATGCCGACATTCTCGCAGAGTGCAGCCTATCGGGGCCGATCTTCGTCATGGGCAGGTCCCTGGGATCGTCCCCGGCCCTGGAGGTTGCGGTCGGCTTCCAGAAGGCGATATCAGGGCTGATCCTGGATAGCGGCTTTGCCGATACATATCGGCTCCTGGAGAGGCTGGGGGTCAACCCCCGACATCTGGATGCATCAGGGAGGAGGGCCGCCTCAAACCATGAAAAGATGAAAAAGGTGATGCTTCCGACCCTCATAATCCATGGGGAAAGTGACGAGATAATCCCCCTCTCCGAAGGCGTTGCCCTCTTTGAGGATCAAAGCTGCCGGGAGAAGGAGATCCTCATCATCCGTCGGGCAGGCCATAACGACCTATTGATCTTGGGAATTGAATACTTCGACGGCATAGCTCGTTTCGTCAGAAGGGTGAGGAGGCTTTAGTCAACCTCCCCCTCGATTTTGAAGGATACCCTCACCTTCGCCCTGTAGGCGACGATCTTTCCACCTTCGAGCTTCACGTCCAGCTCTCTAACCTCGGCGACCCTCAGGTCTCTCAGGCTCTTGGCCGCCTTCTCGATGGCGGCCTTAGCCGCATCTTCCCAGCTGGTGGGAGAAGACCCCACCAGCTCCACAACTTTATAGACGCTCTCAGGCATAGGTTATACCTCCACAGAAATGTGATCCTTTATTATTGAAGTCAAAGTTTATATAATTTATTGACGTCCCGCCGCCTCAACAATCAAGAAAGATACGGTTTTGAGCCTCCTGAAAGCTCAAAAATCGAAGATACGGATGCGAGACCGTCCACGAGAAGGAGTTCATGGGGAGCGTCCTGAGATTCCTGGAGAAGAATAGTGGGAATAGGTTTGGGAATAGGTTTAAGAGATCAGAGCCGATGATGAAAGGATGAACGACGCGGATGGCCCTTTATTTGAGGAGGAGCTCGCGACCCTCGCCAGGATATCCGATAGGGCCGCAGAAGCGATATGCTGTAAGAAAGAGGTGGTGGTGGCGTCCCACGTAGACGCCGACGGCCTCACCTCGGCCGGCATAATCTCGGCGGCCCTGGACCGGGCAAACGTCGATCGCCGGACCCTCTTCTTCAGGCAGCTGGATCTTCCCGCCCTGGAGACGATCGCCGACCTGGGCCCCGACCTCGTCATATTCACCGACCTTGGGTCCGGGATGCAGTCGGAGATCGTCGAGATGGGGCTATCGGCGGTGGTCGCCGACCACCACCGCCCCCAGGGCTCGGGGATAGAGCTTCACATAAACCCTCACCTGGTGGGGCTCGACGGAGCCACCCACCTCTCCGGGAGCGGCTCCTCCTTCCTCCTCGCAAGGGCCCTCGCGAAGGCGGAGGGCCGATCAGGCGAAGACGACGACCTGGCGGGGCTTGCCATCGTCGGCGCCGTAGGCGACCTCCAGGACATGGCCCGAGGCAGGCTCATCGGCCTCAACCGGTGGATCCTGGATGTTGGGGTCGGGGCGAAGGTCCTCTCCTTCGGGCGCGACCTGAAGCTCTTCGGAAAGCAGACACGGCCTGTATTCAAGATGCTGGAGTTCTCCTCTGACCCATACATACCAGGGCTCTCTGGGGACGAGGACGCCTGCATATTCTTTCTCAAAGAGCAGGGGATAAGGCTCAAGGGGGAGAGGTGGCGGCGGTGGATAGACATGAACTCCGAGGAGAAGGGGAAGATCGCCTCCGCCCTGTTGAGGAGGGGGCTTCGGGCCGGCCTCTCCAACCCCCAGCTCGAACGGCTCGTCGGGGAGGTCTACACCCTCCTCTCGGAGCGGGAGGGTACGGAGCTCCGGGACGCCAGCGAGTACTCGACCCTTCTCAACGCCACCGCGAGATACGGCCACTCCGACGTAGGCCTCGCCGTCTGCCTGGGGGACCGGGGAGCCGCCCTGGAGGAGGCGAGGCTCCTTCTCAGCAGCCACCGGCAGAACCTGGTATCCGGCCTGAAGCTGGTAAAAGAGGAGGGGATCGTCCCCCTTGCCCACCTCCAGTACTTCGACGCCGGCGACCGGATCCTTGAGACGATCGTTGGGATAGTGGCGGGGATGAGCTTTCAGACCGCCGACAGAAGAAAGCCGATCCTGGCCTTCGCCAGGTCTGATGACGGAAGACTGAAGGTCTCGGCGAGGGGGACCCAGGATCTGGTGAGGTCGGGGTTGAACCTGGCAGATGCGATATCAAAGGCCTCAGAGAAGGTTGGAGGCATCGGCGGAGGGCACAACGTAGCCGCGGGGGCGACGATACCTCCGGAGGCGAAAGAGGAGTTTTTAGAGCTGATGGACGCCCTGGTAGGCCAGCAGCTGAGAGCTTGAAGTGGTGGCCGAGAGGGGGGGTCCATCGGTACGGAGCCCAAGGGTGGCAGTAGCTTCCCGGGATGATGTTGACCAATCCTCGAGTGGTGGGAGAGGATTCTGATCAGCTCTCCCCTGAGGATCTTCCAGCCTCCGGCTAAGGGCAGTCGAAGAACTCGGTCTCGTTTATCTGCTTCGTCATCACCAGGACCTTCTCGTCGATGCTGAAGTTTCCGATGAACTCGTGGCTGACGTCCACCATCACGTCTCTTATGTCCATCGTCTCCTGGTTGAGAACCAGGTACCCCATCCTGCCGAAGCCGCTGCTGAAGTTGGCCTGGAGGTCTATGTCAACCCAGTCCGGGTTGCTCTCGAGGCGGATGTTGGAGGATAGCCTCTCGCACGAGTCGAAGTCCTTGTAGGCGGACATCCCCAAATAGTAGTTCTTGAGGGTGGTGGTATCGCTGATCTTCTGGTCGTAGGAGAATAGGGGGGCTTCAGGGTCGCTCTTGCTCCCCAGCTTCAGCGGCTCGGGACCCTGAAAGGCGAGGCTGCACCCAGCCAAAAGAAGGACCGACGCCAGGACCACCACCATCTTCATCATGCAGATGCCTGCCCCCTTATCAGCTATAATTCTTGCGAGATATCCCAGTGGAACTCGTCGCTGAGGACCCCGGAGTAGACTGTGGAAGCGGGACCGTCCATGTATGCCTCATCCCCCTCGAAGGTTATCAGGAGGGGGCCGCCCCTCGTCTCGACGAAGACCTCGTCATCCACCATCCCCATCTTCCGGGCGACGGCGGCGCTGGCTACAGAACCCGTCCCGCAGGATAGCGTCTCTCCTTCGACCCCCCTCTCGAAGGTCCTCACCTGGAATACCTCGCCGACGAGAACGAAATTGACGTTCGCCCCCTCCGGGAAGAGGGGGCTGTGCCTTATGAAGGGCGCCACCTCGTCGATCGGCAGATCCAGAAGGTCGTCGACGAAGATCACGGCGTGGGGCACTCCGGTGTTCACCGCCGAGACCTCGAACCCCTCCAGGGGCTCCATCAGGAACTCGCCCTCGCCGACTGCCGGGATCCCGGGACGATCGAAACAGGGGACCCCCATATCCACCCTCGCCCAAAAGTCGCCGCCGATCCCCCTCACCTTCAGAGGGATTATCCCCGCCAGGGTCTCGACATCGAAGGACCGCCCCACCATCCCCGAGTCCCAGGCGTACTTGGCAAGGCAGCGGACGCCGTTTCCACACATCTCGGCCTCGGAGCCGTCGGGCTGAAATAGGCGCATCCTCAGATCGGCATGATCCGACTGCGATAGAAAGAGGACCCCATCTCCGCCGATCCCGAAGTTGCGGTGGCAGCATTCCACCGCAAAAGAGGGCTTTAGGGGGTCTGCCACTGCCACCCGATCGTGCTCATCTACGAGGACGAAGTCGTTTCCGTTCCCCTGGAGCTTGGTGAAGGCGATGCCTCCGGCGCCGGACGGTCCCTTCTCCAGCCTTATATCTGTCATCTCCTCCAGCTTCATTTTATATACCATGGTCTGTTCTCTATCAACTCGGCTTTATGGTGGTGATCTTATTAAACCCATTCTACAGGTTGCCCTGGACCTGCTGGAGCTGGATAGAGCCGTCCAGATAGCTCTGGAGGCGGCAGATGGCGGTGCTGACTGGATAGAGGCCGGAACCCCCCTCATCAAGAGCGAGGGGATGAACGCCGTCCGCGAGCTGAAGAAGGCGCTCCCCGGCAAAAAGATCGTGGCGGACATGAAGACTGTGGACACGGGCTCCATGGAGGTGGAGATGGCGGCGAAGGCCGGGGCGAACATCGTAGCAATCCTCGCCTCCTCCGACGACTCCACCATCCGCGACGCCCTGATGGCGGCGCGACAGTACGGCGTCGAGATCGTCGTAGACCTCCTCGGCGTCCCCGACATCGTCACCAGATCAAAAGAGCTGGAGGCCCTAGGCGTCGACTACATATGCGTCCACGTGGGGATCGACCAGCAGATGGTGGGGATGAGGGCTATAGACCTTCTGAAACAGATCGTCGACGATGTCGATATCCCTGTGGCCGTTGCCGGCGGGATCGATGCCGCCTCGGCGGCGGAGGCGGTCTCATCGGGAGCCTCCATCGTCATCGTCGGCGGAAACGTCACCAGAAGCTCTGACGTCAGAGGCTCCGGCCTCGAGATCCGGGAGGCCATGGACAGAGCCCTCGTCGCCTCGGAGAGAGGGGCAAAAAAGAGCATGGAAGAGGAGATGATGGAGATCTTCAGGGAGGTATCGACCCCCAACATCTCAGACGCCATGCATCGGAAAGGGGCGATGCGGAATATCCTCCCCATAAACCTGGGCACCAAGATCGTGGGGACGGCGATAACCGTCCAGACCTTCGAAGGGGACTGGGCAAAATCCGTAGAGGCGATCGATCTTGCGGGGCCTGAGAACGTCATCGTGATATACAACGGCAGCAGGTACGTCTCCTGTTGGGGCGGCCTCGCCACCCTCAGCTGCCATGTGAAGGGGGTAGCTGGCGTCGTCATCGATGGAGCCGTGAGGGACGTCGACGAGATCCGAGATATGGGATACCCGATCTTCGCAAGCGCCATCACTCCCAACGCCGGAGAGCCCAAGGGGATGGGGGAGATCAACGCCGAGATCACCTGCGGCGGCCGGTCGGTGAAGCCCGGTGATTTCATCGTCGGCGACGACTCCGGCGTCGTAGTCATCCCTCGGGAGAGGGCGTACGAGATAGCCCGACGGGCTAAAGAGGTCGAGAAGACCGAAAGGAGGCTATTTGAGGAGATTAAGAGGGGTAAGACCCTCTCCCAGGTGGCCAACCTGAAGAAATGGGAGAAGAAATGACCTCTGCCCATCGATACGAATTAACCTCAGACCAACCTCGCTTCGTTGATCCGAATTAACCTCGCTTCGTTGATCCGAATTTATGAAGAAAAGCCGACAAACGACAACCCGTAAATACGTTGAACGCGGTTTGCGCGAAAGAGGATACTTGTATGGACCCAGAGACCTTCATCTCTAAATACGAACCCAAGAAGATGGTGGCGATATCCCTCGCCGTGCTGGCGGTGGCTCTAGCCATCTTGGGCTTCACTTACCTTAAGACGGGATCCCCCGTCAACCTGGGGGTTGAGTTCACGGGCGGCACGATAATCACCGTTCCCGTAGTCGAATCGGAAGGGGAGATTACTGCAAAGCTGGCGGGATACCCAGTCCTGGACATAAGGGAGGTGGGCCACAGGTTTATGATCCAGCTGGGGCCCATGGATGACGCCGAATACAGGGAGCTATCGGCGATGATCGACGCCGAGTACCAGGACCCTGAGATCAAATACATGGGGCCGGTCTACAGCAAGCGACTCCAGGAGCAGGCCAAGACTTACATCCCGCTATCCTTCCTCTTCATGGCGGTGGTGGTCTTCCTGATATTCAGGACGCCCTTCGTCTCCATGACGGTGATCCTCGCCGCCTTCTCCGATATAGTTATCGCAGCCGCCTGCATGACCTTGGCGGGCGTAGATCTCTCCCTGGGGACGGTGGCAGCCCTCTTGATGCTGATAGGCTACTCGGTGGACAGCAACATACTCCTCAACAACAGAGTCCTGAAGCGGAAGGGGAGGACCGAGGAGAAGGTCCTGGGGGCCTTCAAAACCGGGATCGCTATGACCAGCACCACCCTCAGCGCCGTATTTGCCCTCTTCCTCGTCTCAGCCTTCTCCTACCTCGTATCATCTTCCTTCACCCAGATCAACATCCTCTTTGACATATCCATAGTTCTGATCTTCGGCCTCCTCGCGGGTCTCATGAACACGTGGGTGATGAACTCCAACGCCCTTCGTTGGTACCTGGCCCGTCCCAAAAAGGCGGGAGCAAGGAGGCATAAGAGATGACAGAGATCACCAAAGATCCAAGGGTTATAATATTCTTCGCGGCCGTCGTAGCATCCCTCTTAATCCTTGCTCCGATGCCCGGTGACGGCGGCCTTCAGACGAGGCTGGAGTACGGCCTCGACCTGGAGGGAGGATCCTGGCTGCAGCTCAAACTTCAGGGCGCCATAGTACAGCCCCAGCTCGATCCTATAAAGATCCTGGAGAAGCAGTTCGGCGACGCCCTCAATAGGCCCGTCGGGGTGGAGTGGCGGCAGGGGAGCACCGAGTACACCATCGCCGTGGAGGGAAGGGCGACCAAGGCCCAGGTCGACGATCTCGGCTACCCCCAGTCCACCGTCACCCCGAGAGGGAACGCCACCAGGATCACCATCTCGGCCTCTCCGGTCGGAGTGATGATGAACTACCTGCAGACCTCCCTCGACTCGGACGTCAAGTACCTTGGTCCAGACCCCCTATCCTTCGAGATCAGGTCGAACGTCACCAGGGAGTCCCTCGAGGAGGTCCTCGCCGTCGTCGGCGGGACCCTCCTCCCTGGGGATGCTGGCTTCTCTGAAGGGGTGACTGAGGAGACGGTCGACGAGACAAAACAGATCCTGGACAGGAAGCTGAACCGTCTCGGCCTCGCCGACATCAAGGTCAGAGTCGTGGACAACAAGTTCATCCTCATCGATCTCGCCGGGGTCACCGTCACCGACGCCCAGGATATCGTCGGAAAGCCAGGCATTTTCGAGATTAGGATCCAGACTACGGCCAACGAGTCGATCCACGTCCTCTACGGCGGCGAGATCGTGGACGTCTCCCTCCCCACCGGGGACCAGTCCGGAAACTGGGGCGTACCCTTCACCCTCTCGGAGGAGGGGGCCCTCGCCTTCCAGAAGGCTGCGATAGATACCGGAGCCACCAGAAACAGAATGGATCACGAGGTATCGATGCACCTGGACAATGAGCTGATATTCTCGGCGCCCCTAGCCCCAGACCTCGCCGCGAGCCTAGAGGTCGCTCCCTTGAGGAGCATGGTCGCCCAGGTCGGCGGCGACAGCCAGAGGGCTCACGACCTCTACATTCACCTGAGGGAGGGGGCTCTCCCCGTCAACGTCGAGATCATAGGGTCCGGCCAGGTGACGGCGGCTCTCGGAGATCAGTTCAAAAAACAGGTCTTCATAGCGGGGGTCCTGGCGATGCTCGCCGCCGGCCTCATGGTATTTTTGAGGTACAGAAACCCCAAGATCGTCGTTCCTATGGTGGCCACATCCTTCAGCGAAGTTCTGATGATGCTGGCGGTGGCAGCCCTCCTCAACTGGCAGCTGGACCTTGCGGCGATCGCCGGGCTGATCGTCGTCATAGGGACGGGGATCGACCATCTGGTGATCATCACCGACGAGCTCCTCTACGAGGGGAAGATGCCCAGCGGCAAGATCTACCTGGCCAGGCTCTCCAGCGCCTTCGGGATCATCATGGCCGCGGCGGCGACGACGATCGTCGCGATGCTGCCCCTATTCGGGATGGGCTTTGGAGCCTTCAAGAGCTTCGCCCTAATCACCATAGCAGGGGTCCTCATCGGCGTCTTCATAGCGAGGCCCGCCTACGGCAGGATCGTCGGCAAGATCATGCAAGCGGACCAGTGATCGATACGAAAAAAGAAAGGATCCGTCCGGGGTTTGGGTCGGTGACCGGCCCAAACTCATAATTATTTTTTAAGCTTCGTTCCTGCTCTTCGTTATAGATGCGGGGTGCAAGGGTAGAGAAAACCCCGGTCTTTAGGCCGGGGATGAATCGTACCCCGCCTTAAGCCATGAATCTTTAAATACCATAACAGCATAAGTGAGTGTAATGCTTAAGGCCTTCAAATATAGGATCTATCCG
>Ga0334900_1001052_pt1 | contig 33411 bp, 25 predicted proteins | sample GraSluR3_MG_2_FD_207231 | JGI IMG/M metagenome (GOLD analysis project Ga0334900, IMG submission 207231) | Sludge microbial communities from methane-producing bioreactor in Wageningen University, Netherlands - Granular Sludge_31_08-R3 | ecosystem: Engineered > Bioreactor > Anaerobic >... | reverse complement strand
CCCAATCTCACTTTGGATCCCCATGATCACTACCGATGTTAACGTCAATGGTATGGTCAATGGCAGTTTCTCGATCGATGGTACCCCTACTGCCGAGACGCTCTATGGCGATGTCACCGTATCCGATACACTCATCTCGTTCGGACTGCCCGAATTGCCGATCTGGGTTAACGCAAAGGAACGAACCAGCATCGACATGACCCTGCGAACGGGAAGGAATGTATCGTTCATCTTCCCGAACGAGGAGGCCCCGATCTTGAGAGCAACGTTTGCCGACGAGCAAGCAATAGATATCACCGTAGAGGCTCCATCAATGGCAACAAGCTTCATGGGTGAACTGGCTTTCAGAAGTGGAGAGATCTATTATGTTCAGAAGAACTTCTACATTACTGAGGGCTCTCTGCGATTCCCCTCTTCGGGAACAGGACTCACCGAAGATTTCATGCCGAGGCTCTCTCTTCGCGCCAGATTACGGGAATTCGAGGCAGATGGGACTCGTATCGATATCTACCTTGTTCTCCAGGAGTCTCGATTCGACGACCTTGATCCACGTTTCGAGTCCATCCCCATGCGTTCCACGAATGAAATACTTGAGTTGCTCGGACAAAATCTTGTCTCCATGGGAGCCGATCGGGACAGTGGTGCGACCAGTGTTGTTGCTGTCGCATCTGCAGCCACCGATGTGATCAGTAGATTGGGGTTGTTACAGACCACCACGATCTCACTCGGATTTTCCAATATCATTCGAGAGTCGCTCGGCCTCGATGTCTTCACCATTCGGACGAATCTCCTGCAGAACATTCTATTGGAGGCTCTCCCAGGAATAGCGGCCGATACTGCTGTGAGCCCGATAGCACGCTATCTGGACAATACCACTATGTATATCGGAAAATATCTGCTGGATGATTTCTATCTCCAGGGAATGCTTCACTTCAGGCGAGACTATTTCGGCTCTCAGAACACCTTCCTCGCCTCCGATCTCAGAATCGACACAGAGTTGAGCGTTGAGTGGACAAACCCATTGGCAACTTTCAGTTTCTTCACTCAGCCTGAAGAGTTGTCGGTTTTCGATTTATTCGATACTATGGGCTTTAGTATAACAAAGCGATTCGAGTTCTAGAAAAGGAGACTACATGCTGCGTAAAGTTATTATCCCCATTCTCTTGCTGTTTTTCATTGTTCCTATTGCAGCAGCAGATACACCAGCTGCAGTAAACTGGTGGGAAGGCAAACCGATAGTTGAATTTGTCTATGTGGATCTACAGTCGGTCGACTCGAAAGAGATCGATCCATTGGTAGAGCCCCTAGTGGGAACCCCGTACGATCAGCAAGCAATCGACGAACTGGAGAGGAGTCTGATCGATTCTGGGTATTTCCTTGAGGTGATCCTTATTCCTGCTAGAGTCGATGGCGGCACCGACCGTACCATGGTGTACATAGAGTTCGTCGAACGACAGCAGCTCACTTCAGTTCAGTTCAGCGGAAACCGATTTGTCACTACCGAAGAATTGCGATCTGCCGTTGTGCTTGAACCGGGAACCATGTTCGAATCTTCCGAGTTAAACACTTCTGTACAACAAATTCGACAGCTCTACAATGCAAAAGGGTATGACAGGGTGGATATTGTGCCATCCTACGAAACCGACAGTCGGGGTGAAGGGATTGCCGTTCGTTTCGCCATAACCGAGTATGAGTGGTATCTGCAGAGACCAATTCGGGGATTCTCCTATAAAGGGCTCCAGAATGTGGCAGCAGACACGCTCGATGATCTGACGTATCCATTCATCGGACGACCATTTACCCAACAATTGTATACCGAGTTGGAGAGAACGTTGAATGAGACTGGGCGATTCAGTGTGTTCCAAGCCGAAGCGAAACGGGGAGGAGCGAACAACAACGAACTATTCATCGAATTCACCTTCACAGAACTGCCGGTCATTCGTGCTATCCAGTTCGAGAACAACAGTGCTGTTCGTACCCGAGTACTCCAAGACCGTTTGAGTGTGAAAACTGGTGAGTTCCTTTCACTCAATAGGGTAAATGGAGAGACAGAATCTTTGAAATCCCTCTATAAGAGTCGAGGCTATGCCGATGTAGATGTTGCATCTTCCTATACGATCGACAGTGACACCAATCTCTTGGATCTTACATTCACCGTAACTGAAGGGAGACAGTGGAAAGTTGGAGAGATCCAATTCGAGGGGAACGAGGAACTGGGAAACTCTGTGTTACAGAAAGCTGTTTCGACACGAGTGCAGTCGCTTTTCAATTCAGGAAATTACGAAGAGTCCAAGGTAACTGCCGATTCTCAAGCCATTCAGCTTGCATACCAAAAGAATGGTTATGTCGATGCTCAGGTTCGTGACGTACGAATTGAGGATATTCCAGAAGAGGACACTTCAATACGAAAACTCCGCATCGTGTTTGAAATCGAAGAGGGATCCCAATGGTTCTATGGTGGAATCGAGGTTGAGGGAAATACCGTGTATGACGATGAGGAGATACAGAATCTGCTCACCATGCGGGCCGGAAGTGTACTCGATATCTCTCGAGTCCAGAATGAGATTGGCAAGATTGCCGACCTCTATTGGGATGAAGGGTATGTGGAGAACACCATCGATGTACAGGAGACACGGAACCAAGAGACGAATACGATTCACTACACCATAGTGATTGTAGAACGGGGACAGGCTGTAGTCGAAGAGGTCATCATTCGAGGTCTCACGAAGACTAAACCCTATGTACTGGAACGGGAACTCGCATTGATTGAAGGAGATATCTTTAGCAAGGCAAGGTACATACAGAGTGCTCGAAATTTGTATAACACCGGACTGCTCACCGATGTCGTCCCATCTATCGGCTATGGTTCAGCTGAGAATAGTCTGGTGGTCACCTATGATGTGACCGAGGGAAATCAGATGAACATCGGCTTCGGTGCGACCTTCGGTGGAAACGTTGAGGGTTTTCCGGTCAGTGGCTTCCTCCAGTGGTCGGATACAAACCTCGGAGGCACCGGAAGGGATCTCGAAATCTCAACCGAGTTGTCACCAGACAGTCAAACGGCATCGATTGCCTTCAGAGATAACTGGGTAGGTGATAGACGGTGGAGCAATGCAATCAATCTATCGTTCAATCGCAGTACCTATGCGAATGGTATGATACTCGGTAACCACTCACCCGATACCAGCAGACGAGAGAACCAGTCCTATCCGTTCCCCTATACCAGCTACGAGGCATGGAAAGCAGACAGCGAACGGCGACCGGATCCCGAGTATCTGATGAGCTATGAACAGCTTCGCTTTACGCTTGGATACACCACTGGTTATACCTTCATGTTCGATACTGGAAGACTCTCCCTTTCGATTGGACCGAGTTTCACCCTCAATAGAGCCTTCTACGATACGGACCTCTTTACGCCTTACGACTATCTGCTTGGTGAATATGGGGATGGATGGAGATTCTCTAACCGCCTGGGAGCATCTATCACCTGGGATGGTAGAGACCTTATCAGCAATACCACTCGCGGCTATGTAGTGAGCCAGAATGTAACGTACGCTGGAGGTGTTCTCGGTGGCTTGTCCAACTATGTTCGGACCTCAAGTAGCTTCTCAGCTTTCCAGAAGATCTTCGAGATTCCTGGAGAGAAACCGACTCCGGGCGTTGTGAGTATAAACACAACGGTGAGTATGATGCTCAATCAGTTCTATCCTGAGAAGCGGGGGGACTGGAGTGGCAGCTGGATTTCGGATATCAGCGCCTCCAAATACGAGTATCTCTATATCGATGGCATGACCATCGCTCGAGGATTTGTACCAGATTTCTACTTCGAGTTCCTTTGGGACTCTTCCCTGGAGTTCAGCATTCAGATTGCAGAGAACGTACTTTGGGGAGAGGCGTTTGTGAGTGCCACCGGTACTTCCAGAGACTTGTCGACCGTTGGCGATGACCCGCTGAACTGGTACTTTGCTGCAGGTCTCGGAATTCGTCTCAAGGTACCTGGATTCCCACTGGGCTTGTATCTTGTGAAGAATGCAACCATAGAAAATGGTGGCGCGTTCACTTGGGATGCTGGACCGATATTCAGCAATCAGAGTAGAGACGATAGTGGACTGAAACTTGTACTTGCAATCACAACCAGTATCTACTAGTGAATGACAAGGAAAGCATGAGCGGTACGACGAACACACCTATGATGGAGCAATACCTCGAACTGAAGCGAGAGCATCAGGACGAGGTGTTGTTTTTCCGTCTTGGCGATTTCTATGAGATGTTCCTCGATGATGCCAAAGAGGTTTCACGCCTGCTGAATATCACCTTGACATCGCGAAATGGAGTTCCCATGTGTGGAATTCCCTTTCATGCTGCGAAGAATTACATAAAACGATTGCTCGAGGCTGGAAAGAAGATCGCTGTATGTGAACAGGTGGAAATGCCTGGCAGTACGAGATCTATAGCTCGTCGAGAGGTGGTGCAGACCATCACTCCTGGAACTGTTGTGGAAGATGAGTTTCTCGAGGCAGCCTCCCATAACTTTATTCTTGCTATCGCTCTGACCCGCGGAGGGATATCCTGTTCATACAGCGAGATTTCCGATGGCTCGTTTCATGTAATAATGCTCCCACAGGAGAAGCGGTTCGAATCGCTCCGTGCACTTTATCAACAACTTCAACCGAAGGAGTTGTTGATCAATGAAGACGATTACTTTTCACATCGTGACTTTGCCGAAGTAGTGGAGCAGATGGAAGGAATGATGACTCGTCTACCTGCCTGGTACTTCTCGCGTACGCAATCATTCGAGCTCCTACGTGAACATGTACAATCCATTGGGCTGAAACAGTTCGGAATAAGCGACGATGACCCGGTACTCCATTCCGCAGGAGCACTCTTCAGATACATCAAGGAGACTGCTAAAGCTTCGCTTGCCCATATTACCGACTTCATTCGAGTCGATCGTGAAGCGAACATGCTTATCGATGAAGCTACCCGTAAAAACCTTGAGTTGGTGACAAACCTCCAAGATGGAGGCAATGCTCGCACACTGTTCAGTACATTGAACACTACCTGCACCAGTGGTGGAGCCAGATTACTGAAGTCTTGGATCGCATCGCCACTTGCTCGTATGGATCAGATACTCGAGAGACAACGGGAAGTCACTTGGTTTCTGGAAGATGAAACTGAGAGGCAGCGAGTGCGTTCGCTCCTCAGTGCAACGAGAGATCTCTCGCGTCTTACATCGCGCATCACCATGGGGAGAGCGATTCCACAGGATCTTGTTGCAATCCGCCAATCCATTACAGCGTTCTTTGAGTTAAGCACTCATCATGCAGACCATTACCGATCACTGTTACCGAAACAGTTGAGTAATACCGATCTCAATGATCTTGTATCGCTCATGGAGACTCTTCTCGAGGCGATTCGAGAGGATTGTCAGGGCCCGTATGTTCCAGGAAAGGTTATTGCCCCCGGGTACAGTACTGATCTCGATACTCTACGAGCGCTACAAAAGGATGGCACGAAAGGGCTTCACTCCTATGTAGCAGAGCTGAAGGAAGAGACGAACATCCCAACTATCAAGCTTGCACACAACAGAATCATAGGCCACTACCTTGAGATTCCCAAGACTCACGGGAGTAAGGTTCCCGACTGGTTTTACAGAAAGCAGACATTGGTGAATGCAGAGCGTTATACAACCGATCGCCTTATTGAGCTCGAGTCTGAAATCATGGCGAGTGGAGAACGGGCAGACGCGTTGGAGCGTACCCTCTACGACGAACTGCTTGCTCGCACTGCAGCACAACATTTGACACTCATGTATCTGGGACAGTTCTTCTCCACCATCGATTGCCTTCAATCGCTTGCGCAATGCGCCAATCTCTATGGATACTGCAGACCGGAACTGGTCGACGAGGACACCTTTGATATCTCCAGCGGGCGGCACCCAGTGGTTGAACAGCACCTCGCAAAAGGTGAATTTGTCCCGAATAGCCTTGCCATGGGGGGTGAAGCTGAACGGTTCTGTCTCATCACCGGACCGAACATGGCAGGAAAATCGACCTATCTCAGACAGAATGCACTCATTGTGATCATGGCACATATTGGGAGCTATGTCCCCGCAGCAACGGCGAAGATCGGGATAACCGATCGATTGTTCTGCAGAGTGGGGGCTAGTGACAATCTGGCTCGCGGAGAATCTACCTTTCTCATAGAGATGCAGGAGGCCGCCTTCATTCTTCGTACTGCGACCTCGCGTTCGTTTGCAATCATGGATGAAATTGGAAGAGGTACCAGTACCCAGGATGGCATGTCCATAGCCTATGCTGTCATGCGAGCACTGGTAGATATGCAGGTGAAGACCCTGTTTGCCACCCACTATCATGAACTGACTATGCTCGATACCACAGGTATGCAGTTACTCACACTTGCGGTTGCCGAGACGAAGCGTTCCATTGTCTTTCTCAGGAAGATTCAACAAGGTGTCGCCGATAGCTCATACGGACTCCATGTGGCGAGAATGGCTGGAATCCCGCAGAGAGTAATACGAGAGGCTGCCCAGTTTCAGAAAAACCATTTCGCAGACTACGAGCTACGCAGCAACACCGGACAACTTGATCTCTTTACCGGCGAGATTCCGCAAGAACAGAATGCTGACCAGCTCGAACCGCTGGTAGAGCGAGTTCGAAACTATCCTCTCGAACAGAGTACGCCACTCGAAGCGATGCATTTTATCCAGCAGTTGCAGGAACTCATCGAAGAGCTCGATTAAAGTAGACGAAGACACTTCGCAGTTCTATTCGTATGCACCTCGCGTTCGGAATCTGCCCACTCTGCAACCAAGTCTCCCGTCTATACGATGAAGTGTGCCTCTCCTGTCTAGAAGCGCTGCATTCACACCAGTACCAGAGGCACAGCTCATATACTTGCCCAAGGTGCTTTGCACCACGGTTACATGAACAGGCTGTATGCTCACACGATACCCCCCCCTTTCCAATCGTACGAATCATGCCCTATATCGGTGTAGGGAAACAGCTGATTCTCTCATACAAGAAGACCGGCATACGTAGGTTGAGTAGAACGTTTGCCTCGATCATGAGTCCATACGTTCGTAGGCTCGAACAGGAGCATGGCCCTACAGCATTGGTTCCAATTCCTTGCAGCAGAACGAGAATCCGTGATTTCGGTTGGGATCATATGCTCGTTGCGGCCCGGCGGTGTGGTGACCAAATTCCCATTCCAGTGCTCCCGCTTCTCGAGCGAACCAATATAACTGCTCAAAAGATGCTTACCAAGGATCAGCGTATCTGCGCGGCCAAACAAGCCTTCCAGGTGAGACTGAGTAGTAAAACAAAGGAGCGCGAGCATCTCAGGCAAGTTCGAACACTCATCGTATGCGATGATGTCATGACCACAGGAGCCTCCATGCATGCGTGTATGCACGCACTGAAGCAGTCGTACTCTTTGCAGATTATTGGCCTTTGTCTTGCCATGGATTGACATGAATGGACAAATGAATTACTGTTTACACAGTTAGATTTGATTTTTGGGGATCGCAGAAGGCCGATCCCTTTTTTATGGAGTTATATTGCAGAACAGTATTACAGAAGATGCTCTGTTCAAGGAGATTTCCACTGTACTTAACCCTATAGGGTTGCAGGTGGTGGACGCACGAAAGGACGAGCATAGAGAGACAACACATGTGGTGGTCATCATTACCACAGAGGACCACAGGGCCGGGATAGACGAGTGTGCGAAGGCACACAAGATTCTCTTTCCTCGACTGAGCCTCATGCAGGGTGACAGACATCTTGATCTGGAAGTATCCACTCCGGGTGTGCAACGCTCTTTCAGGGATATCCATGAATTCACACTCTTCACCGGGAAACGGTGCCGGGTATACGATTCTCGGATACGGGCATGGGTAGAGGGAATCATTTCCGAATCGCAAGATGGACAGGTGATTCTCCGGAATGCTACCGTTGAGGACACATCTGATCTGCACGAAGAGTATCACATACCGTACAGCCAAATACATAAGGCGAAATTAGCATACGCATGGGAGGATATGTAACAATGTCCAATGATCTAGGAGATGCAATACGCAATCTCGTTAATGAACGGGGGATCAGTGAAGATCTCGTTCTCGAAACCATCAGAGGCCTGCTCCTTGCTGCCTACAAGCGCAAGTTCGGAAGTAGTGACAATGCGGTGGTGGAATTCAATGAAAATCATGACAATGTACAATTGTTTGCAAAGAAAATGATTGTTGAGGATGATGATTTCGACGGAAGTTTCGAAGAGATCTCCCTCAGCGAGGCTCGAGAACTGCACGAAGATTGTGAGGTCGGCGACGAACTCATGATAGCGATCGACCCAAAGACTTTCGATAGGATCTCTGTACAAAGTGCCAAACAGAAAGCCAAGCAGGATCTCCGAGAAATTCAGAAGGACACCCTCTATTCCGAATTCAAGACTAAAGAGGGAGAGATGATTATCGGATATTACCAGAGAGAGAAAGATGGAGACATGTTCATCGATCTGGGCAAGATCGAAGGAATTCTCCCCAAACGGTTTCAGAGCCCGCGTGAACTCTACAGAAAGAACGACAAGATCAAGTGTTATGTGCATCAGGTCGAAAAGCCGGAACATGGTCAGCTGCGAGTCATTCTCTCCAGAACCCATTCTGAATTTGTCAGGAAACTCTTCGAACTGGAAATCCCAGAAGTGTACGATCACTCCATTGAGATCCACAAGATCGTACGAGAGCCCGGTTACAGGACTAAAGTGGCGGTCTATTCCCATAGAACTGACCTCGACCCAGTCGGAGCTTGTGTTGGCTTGAAGGGAATCCGTGTTCAGACTATCATGAGAGAGATGGAAGGGGAGAGAATCGACGTACTGCGGTATGATCCGAACCCCATCGAGTATATCAAGAACTGCCTCTCTCCAGCAGAGGTGAAAAGGGTGGTCATTCTCGATGAAGGAAAACGGATGGCAGTCGCTGTCGTCGATGATTCACAGCTCTCACTTGCGATTGGAAAGCAGGGAATCAATGTACGGCTTGCGAACAAGCTTGCAGACTGGATCATTGACGTAAAGACCCTCGACCAGTATCGTGAAATGGATCTCGACTTCGAAACGAAGGAGAGGGTAGATGCACTGTTCACCGATATTCCCGAGAGTGCTCAGGAGTATTATGAAGAGGAAGATGGTGAACTCATGCTCAGCGATATCGAGGAGCTCGGAAGAGAGATTGTCGATAAACTGCAGTTCCACGATGTCTACACTGTGGAAGAGTTTGTCAATCTCTCAGAAGAAGAGATTGGTGATTTTGGAGATATTTCCGAAGAAGAGATACGGACTATCCACAACGTACTCAGTGAATATGTTGACATTGTGGAGGAAGAGGAAGAGGCTGAAGTAGAAGAGGAATTCCTCTGCCCGGAATGTGGCCATACCTTGACTACCGATATGACAAGTTGCCCCAATTGTGGTGTCGGCCTGAGTTTTGAAGAAGTGGAAGAAGTAGAAGAAGAAGTTGAAGAAGACGACGAGGAGTAGTTGAGAGAAATTATGACGGAAGAAGATAAAAAACCAAAGACAACCCTAATCAAACATGCGCGTGGCACGACACAGCAGGCTCCCCAGACTTCACAGAAGGATGAGGTAGAGTCGACACGCCCTGTTGAGAAAAAACGAGTGGTTGTTGTCAAGAAGAAGGTCGTGGTAGTCAAGCCGCAGGCGAAGCCCGTTGAGAAACCCGCCGAGAAACCTGTTGAAAAACCGACTGAGAAACCGGTCGAGCAGAAGGTAGAGGCGAAGACTCCGGAGGCTCCTGCTGCGAAGGCGAAAGAGACCGTCGAAAAATCTTCCGTCGAACAGGCTCCTGTCAAGAAATCAGTTGAACCGGAAGAGAAGCGTACCGAGAAAAGTACTGAGAAGACGGAAGTAAAGAGCGAGAAGCCAGAGAAATCGAGCAAGCCCACCGAGAAAGTCGAAGTGCGAAAGCGTGGAGATCACCCTTTCAGGCGGACTCCGAATGCAGGCCCCTCAACTCCGGTTGTGATCGATCCGAAAAATCTTCCTCCGGTGCCCGGACAAGGACAGAATGCACAGGATCATGCCGAATGGAGAAAGAACAACCCTCCTGTTTCCCGACAACCACAGACCAGTGGTCCTACCCGCCAGGTTGGACAGGTCGGCGGTTCCGGAAATCGTGGCCCTGCTGGACGACCTTCGAGTCCAGGACGTCCAGGTTTTAATCGGCAGGGAGATGGTGGAAGACCCCCGTTTGGTCAGAATCGCCCTGGAGGACCTCCTCGCGGTGGTCGTCCCCCGTATGGACAGGGTCGCCCTGGTGGCGGTGGCGGGTTCAATGGACCTCGCGGTCCTCGCTCTGGTGGTGCACCTCCAATGGATATGGCTCCTGTCTCTCAGAAACCTTCCAAAAAGGTCTATCGGAAGAAGAAAGATTTCTCAAAACCAGAACATCGTGAGAATGAACGTGATTTCCACATCAAGCGGAAGAATCAGCATCGAGCGAATCCGGTTCCGAAGAAGATCGACATCATGGAGGTCATCACCGTTGCAGATCTTGCAAAGAAGATGAATCTCAAGGCTTCCGAAGTGATCGGAAAGCTGCTCAAGATGGGCATGATGGTCACGATAAACCAGCAGATCGATTCCGATGTCGCTACACTCATTGCGAATGAGTATGACTGTGAAGTGAATATTGTCTCACTGTACGACGAAACGCTCATTGCAACTGCCGATGACAAACCAGCCGAAATGACTAGTCGTGCCCCGATCGTTACGATCATGGGACACGTCGACCATGGAAAGACAAAATTGCTCGATGCTATTCGATCGACCGATATTGTTGCTGATGAGTTCGGTGGCATCACCCAGCACATTGGTGCCTACAAGGTGTCTCTTCCGGAGAAGGGCGATATCGTATTTCTTGATACTCCCGGACACGCTGCCTTTACGATGATGCGTGCTCGTGGGGCTCAGGTCACCGATATTGTAGTGCTGGTCGTCGCAGCGAATGATGGCGTCATGCCACAGACTATTGAAGCTATCGATCATGCAAAGGCTGCTAAGGTTCCCATTATCGTTGCTGTCAACAAGATAGATCTTCATGAAGCGAATATCGACCGTGTGAAGCAACAGCTCAGTGATCACGGACTCATGCCCGAAGATTGGGGTGGTGATACACTCTACTGTGAACTTTCAGCTCTCAAAAAGATCGGTATACAAGAGTTATTAGACACGATTCTGCTGCAGGCTGAGATGCTTGAATTGCAGGCGAACCCGACTGTTCGTGCTGAAGGTAAAGTGCTCGAGTCGAGAATCGATCAGGGAAGAGGTATCGTTGCATCGGTTATTGTAGAACGCGGTACACTACGTCAGGGCGATAACTTCGTGGCGGGAATATATCCTGGTAAAGTTCGAGCCATGGTCGATGATCATGGAAATCGAATTGCGGAAGCAGGCCCGGCCACTCCGGTCGAGATCATCGGTCTCAGTGATATTCCAGGTGCGGGAGATCCGTTCCAGGTTACGGAGAACGAGAAACAGGCTCGTCAGGTCGGTGCTAAGCGCCAGGAACTCGAGCGACTCGGTCAGGCCAAGAATGTGAAGAAAGTCACGCTCGACAATATCTTCGACAAGATGCAGGACGGTTCCATGCAGGAGCTGAACGTGATTATCAAGGGAGATGTGCAGGGATCTGTGGAAGCGGTGCAGAACGCGCTTGAAAAACTCTCTACCGACGAAATTCGGTTGCATGTGATTCGAGCATCTGCAGGAGCTATCATCGAAGACGATATCAACCTCGCAATAGCCTCCGATGCACTCGTGCTTGGATTCAATGTCAGACCGACACCCCGAGCGCAGGTGCTTGCAGAGCGGGAGAAGATTGAAATTCGCAAGTATAACATCATCTACGATGCAGTCGATGACATTCGAGATGCCATGGAAGGCATGCTTGCTCCAGAGAAGAAGGAGATTGTCATTGGGCAGGTGGAAGTCAGAGATACGTTCAAGGTACCGAAAATCGGCGTGATTGCTGGTTGTTACGTAACAGACGGTAAAGTGCGTAGAAATGCCATGGTCAACGTTATTCGCGATGGAATTAAAATCCATACCGGAAAGATCTCCTCTCTCAAACGATTCAAGGATGATGCGAAGGAAGTATCCGAAGGATTCGAATGTGGTATCGGCGTGGACAACTTCCAGAACATCCAGACTGGAGATGTGCTTGAGATAGTGGATATCATCGAAGTGGCAAAGAAGTTGAAAGTCAATGAGTGATTATATTCATCAGCGGCTCGAAACCCGCATACAGGAAGCTATCAGCACGATGATTGTGACCCGTGAGATAAAACATCACGGGCTCAGTCCCTTCGTATCCGTAAGCAGTGTCTCACTTTCAAAAGACAAGGCATATGCTACGGTATGGGTATCGACCTTTGAGGACGATGAGATTCTTACACAGTCGGTAGACGCTCTGCAGAGTGCTGCCGGCTTCATTCAGAAACGGATTGGAGCAGTGTTGAAAACACGAAATACACCACGCCTCCGGTTCAAGGCCGACACCTCCCTGAAAGAGGCTCAGGCTATGAATGAACTCATCGACAGTCTGCATGTGAGCGATGACAACTAGAACATCGCTGCTGCTGCTACACAAACCTATTGGCGTTACTTCTTTCTCATCTCTCAAGCCGGTGAAACGGTTCGTCGATAAGAAGACTGGTCACGCGGGAACGCTCGATCGCTTTGCCGAGGGGCTCATGATCGTCCTCACAGGCGCCTTCACAAAACTGAACCCACTCTGCAGTGGTCTGGACAAACGGTATATCGCTACCATCTCTTTCGGAGAGGAGACAAGTACGCTCGATCCTGAAGGAAAGTGCATAGCCGAAGGTCCGATTCCCACCAGAGAAACCATAGAATCTGTTCTAGACGAGCAGTTTATCGGAGAGATCCTTCAGACTCCTCCAGAGTATTCAGCTGTACATATCCAGGGTAAACGGGCCTATCAGCTTGCCAGAGCAGGGGAATCGGTCGATATCCCTGCGAGAACGGTCTTCATTCACCAACTGAAGATCCTGTCATGGGAGTCTCCGGTCCTCACCGTGGAGGTTCACTGCTCAAAAGGCACCTATATTCGTTCCCTTGCTCGGGATATTGCGATTGCCTGTGGATCTCGTGCACACCTTATTGCATTGAAACGGACTGCAATAGGGCCCTTTTCATTGGATGAGGCCATTGCTTCTGATGACGAGTCGGTTCTGGTAGAACATGCTAAAGCAAGTATAGACAGAGTTTCCCGATTACCAGGCATAGGTTCGATCGTAATCGATGCAGAGACAGCGAGAAGGATGTGCTATGGCAACCTTCCTGTCAAACGTGGTATCATAGGTCGTTCCATGCATGATGAAGATCGCTATGCCATGGTATTCGACGAATCGGGTGTGCTCCTCGCCATTGTCGGTCTCGATGGAAATCAGGAGCCGAACAAGGTCTTCGCGGTGGTACCAGTGGAGAACAGAATAGATGATTGAGATACACGACTTCGATCAGTTGCTCGTTTCTCTGGAGCTAAAGAGTGTCTCGGTGGTAGTATCGATCGGTGTATATGACGGTTTACATATTGGACACCAACGGATTATCCAAACCGCGAATGAACTAGCTGAAGCGAGAGAACTCAAATCGGTCGTTGTCACCTTTGCTCAGAATCCTAAGACAATGATGGGGCGGAATCCATTCGACAAGCCCCTTATGAGCCTCAGACAGAGCACCGATTTCTTTTCCAAACTAGGAATTGATTATTTGGTTGTGATTGACTTTTCTCCCGATTTCAGTAAACTGACTGGAGAGGAGTTTATTGCCCGCTGTTGTGCGATGTTCGATATCAAGGCTATCGTTGTGGGAGAGAATTTCCGTTGTGGCTCACATGCCGATACCGGTGTGAACGAGCTTCGCAACATAGTTCAGCAATACACTAATGGAGCCGAAGTAGTGGTTCCCAGCATGTATAAGCTGGAAGATGGTACGGATGACAGCAGTACAGTGGTACGTAATACCCTCACTGAGGGCAGAGTATCGGAAATTCCGGTACAGCTCGGCAGGTACTATTCGGTGGACTTGGCCCATATTCCTTCCAGGAACAACGAATATCCCCTGCGTATTCCGATCAGTGCGTTCGTGCAACTTCTGCCGCCACCGGGAGTGTACGAAACCGTTCTGGTCATGGCAAACAGGTCGGAATGGAAGATGATCGCTGTGATCGACGAAGAGTCTCTTACGTTGACCAGCATCGGCTCCCCGGCGCAAAGCGTTTCCCGTGGTCGTACGGAGTTGACTGAGAGGTTTTATAATTTGCAATTTGTAAAGGAGTTGACGTAGATATGTTGACAAAAGAGAGAAAAGCTCAAATCATTGCCGAATTTGGTGGTTCAGAAGCCAATACCGGTTCATCTGAGGTGCAGATTGCTTTGCTTACTGCACGGATTCGGGATCTTCAGGGTCATTTCAATCAGTTCCCCAAGGATCATGCTAGCCGCCGTGGCTTGCTCAAAATGGTAGGTGCACGCAGAAGGCTGCTCAAGTATGTACGAAACCAGGATGTGAATCGTTATCGAGAACTTATTCAGAAACTCGAGTTGAGAAAATAATTGGTGGGTATCGGATAGTATGTGGGATCAGCCTCGGAATCCTTGAAAAGGGACTTCAGGGGCTGTTCCTGTTTCTGGCTCATCAAAAAGATAGAGAGAAAAAGAACAAAAGAAGTAGGAAAGAAAGATGAAATCAGTACGTATGAAAATTGGTTCCGGCGAATTGGTGCTGGAAACCGGAAAAATGGCCAAACAGGCCAATGGGGCAGTCTATGCCCGTTTCGAAGGAAGCTCGGTTCTCGCTACAGTCTGTAGTGGCAGAGCTCCAGATAAACCCCTTGATTATGTTCCATTGCAAGTTGAGTACAATGAAAAATATTATGCAGCAGGAAAGATTCCTGGTGGATTCCTCAAGAGAGAAGGTCGCCCTAAAGACAAGGAGATTCTCGTTTCCAGACTCATCGACCGACCCATGAGACCGTTGTTCGACAAAGCCTTCGGACGGGAAATCCAGGTCGTTCCCACAGTCGTGAGTTCGGACATGGTCAATCCGCCCGATATCGTGGCCATGATCGCCTCATCGGCTGCAGTTACCATCAGTGATATTCCCTTCGCAGGTCCTATTGCCGCAGTACGCATGGCTTACATCGACGGAGCCTATGTCGTCAATCCAACATTTCAGCAGATTGAAGAGGCTCAACTCGAGATCATCGTCGCCGGTACAGCAGATGGAATCACCATGGTTGAAGGTGGTGCAAAGCAGGTCTCCGAGGAGATGATGCTCGAGGCTATCGAAACAGCACAGCCGGTGATCGCCGATCTGTGTGCTTTGCAGAATGAGTTGGCACAACTCGCGGGAAAAGAGAAGCTTCCTCTTGTGAAAGTGGAAGAAGACCTCTCGTTTCTTGAACCTATTCGTGAGTATGCATACCCACTGTATAAGGAAGCTAGCTTCGTAAAGGGGAAGATGGAGCGCTATGCAGCTCTTGCCCAAGTGAAGGAAGACGTACGGGACCGATTTGCAGAGGCAATCGAAGAGAGTGAGATGCCTGAGAAGGTCGATGGTCTATTCGAAGAACTCGAGTATGAGATTCTCAGATCTTCCATCTTGAACGATGGGGTAAGAACAGACGGAAGAAAGGTGAACGAGATTCGCCCTATCTCGTGTGAAGTCGGAGTGCTTCCCCGAGCCCACGGTAGTGCATTGTTCACCCGAGGAGAGACTCAGGCCCTAGCATCAACTACACTCGGCACAGCAAGTGACGAGCAGATGTTCGACACCATCGATGGCGAGAAACATTTTAGCAACTTTATGCTTCACTACAATTTCCCTCCCTTCAGTGTTGGTGAAACAGGACGATTGGGAACCGGACGTCGTGAGATCGGCCACGGACATCTTGCCCAGCGAGCATTGGAGGGTATTCTTCCTGCCAAGGATAAATTCCCCTATACGATGCGAGTCGTATCCGAAATCCTTGAATCGAATGGATCCTCCTCCATGGCCTCAATCTGTGGCGGATGTCTCTCCCTCATGGATGCAGGAGTGAAGATCGACCAGCCGGTTGCCGGTATCGCCATGGGTCTGATCACTGAAGGTGCAGACTACAACAAGTATGTGGTGCTCAGCGATATTCTAGGAGAAGAGGACCATCTCGGCGATATGGACTTCAAGGTCGCAGGTACGAAGGATGGAATTACGGCATTCCAGATGGATATCAAGATTGCCGGAGTTTCCCGTGATATCATGGCAAAAGCGTTGCAACAGGCAAAAGAGGGTCGCATGCATATCTTGGATATCATGAACAAGACACTCGATGCTCCAAGAAACGATATCTCCGTATATGCACCGAAGATTCTCACCATCAAGGTAGATGAAGAGAAGATCGGAGCAGTTATCGGTACCGGTGGTAAGACCATCAAGGGTATTGCAGAACAGACTGGTGCCGAAGTCAATATCGAAAACGACGGAACCGTCACCATCTATGGAAAGAATAGCGAAAGCGCTGAGAAGGCTCTTGCACTGGTCAAGGCCATTGTCGAAGAGCCTGAAGTTGGCAGAATCTATACTGGAACGGTAAAACGAATCATGGATTTCGGTGCATTCATCGAAATTCTGCCCGGTAAAGAGGGGTTGTGCCATATCAGCAAGCTCTCCAAGAGTCGTGTAAATAACGTGAACGATGTACTCAGCGTTAATCAGGTTGTTCCTGTGAAGCTCCTCGAAATCGATAGAATGGGTCGACTGAATCTCAGTTATGTAGACGCCATTGAGTCCAAGGAGTCCGAGTAGTTCATGGCAACCAAAGGGAAGGTTCCTGTTAGAGTAGTCGCTCAACCGGGTGCAGAGCTCCCGGTGTATGCATCGAACGATGCAGCCGGAGCAGATCTGTGCGCATTCCTTCCCGATGGACCATTGACCATTGCCGGTGGTGGAGGACGAGCGGTCATCCCCACCGGACTGGTTGTCGAAATTCCTACAGGATATGAGGGGCAGGTGAGACCGAGAAGTGGTCTCGCCGCTCGTCATGGTATTACCGTACTGAACAGCCCGGGAACTATCGACAGTGATTATCGAGGGGAACTTCGGATCATTCTCATAAACCATGGCACAGAGTCGTTCACGATCTCCCATGGGAATCGAATCGCACAACTCGTGATAGCTCCGGTGATCACCTGTGAATTTCTTTCTGCTACAACCACAGAATCGACCGAACGAGGAGAACGGGGGTTCGGGTCAACAGGAGTATAGCGTATGGAGGGACGTATCGTCTCAACGTATACCACACTACGTACGTATATCGTGCGGGAGTTTCTCCTGTCGCTCCTTGTGGCGTTTCTCTTTTTCTTCTTCATATTCTTCATAAATCAGATACTTCTCTTTGCACAACGTATTCTTCTTAAGAACGTTCCAGTCATCGCTGTTCTCAGGCTGGTAATTCTCTCCATTCCACAGATTCTGCTCTATACGATTCCATTCTCCACATTAAGTGCGGCAAGCATGGCAATCGGAGACCTCTCCGCTAGAAACGAACTGCTTGCTCTGAGAGCTTGCGGCATATCACTCAGACGTATGTTTGAACCGATAGCGATTATTGCCCTGTTGCTTTCCACCGGAACATTTCTAGTTGCCGATGTGCTGCTTCCCTATAGTCATGAACAGTACAAGTCTCTCTACTCGAAGTTACTCCAAGAACTTCCTACAATAGAGATTGAATCGTACGCTGTAAACAGGATTGGGGATATTGTACTGGTTACCGGAGAGGTAGAGGATGGAGAAATCGGGTCACTGTTACTATTCGACACTGCACATCGCTCGAGCAATCAGGTGATAAGCGCATCGGGCGGTACGGTTACATTGGTCGATCTGAACAATTTCATCTATCGACTTGATCTGATCGATCCGGTGGTTCTCAACACGGAGGGAGCCTCCTTGGAACGGTTCAGTCTTGCACAGGCAGATGCTGTCACCTACTATCTCGATTTCTCCAATGAAGTCTCCCGATTCACCGATGTAACACCGTCTCAGTTGAGTTCACGAGACCTTCTTGCTGCAATAGAGATAAGAAGAGCTGATTATGAGCGGGACAGAGAGAACAGGGAGAGAACGCTCGAGGAACTCAAAGGTGAACTTACACAGCTTATGGTTGTCAGAGAGGAGGCCTCTGGGGATAGGCCGGAGAGAGAAACCCGAAGAATAATCGAACTTGAGGCAGAGATCGATCGTCTTGAGAGTAGAAAGATCATCAACTTCTATCTCCAGTACTATCGAGCAGAGCTACATAAAAAGATAGCGCTCTCCGCAAGCTGTTTCATCCTTGTGTTGATCACCTTCCCACTCTCCTACATGAAACTGAAACATGGACGACTGTTCGGTTTTGCTCTGAGCCTCATAGTCGCAAGCGGCTATTGGTTTCTCCTCTTCTTCGCTCAAACGCAGATTCTCGACTACGCAATTCATCCTGGGTTTCTTATTTGGGGACCGAACATGCTTATTGCGCTGATTTCGATTCTGTTCATACTACGAACGAGGCGCGTATGAAGGTACTGTACCGCTATATACTCGGTTCTCTCATGAAGATAATCGGTGGAACAGTACTGCTGGTTACCATGCTTATCGTCTTGTTCGATGTATTCTCAAACCTAGAGCTCTATTTGAATTATGGTGTATCCTACGCAGAGATCGGAATGCTCACACTGTTGTTCATTCCGGAAGCCATAGGATACGCGATCGGTCCAGCGGCCCTGTTTGCCAGCACCTATTTTCTCTCTATGCTCCACGCAAACAATGAAATGATCGTGCTATCGAATATCGGCTACCCATACAGAAAGATTATCACTCCGATAATCGCCATAGGGTTGCTCCTTGTTGTCTTTCAGTTCACCTTCAGCGAACAGGTCGCCATTGCCGCATCGCAGGAGAAAACTATCCGGCAGAACACTGCACTGCAGGTCAGACAACTCGGTGACAACCGGAACGTCACGCTCCAGAGTCCCGAAGGACGCTATGTGATGCATGCAGGACGATTCTATGAGAATGATAATCGGATTGTACAGGTGACAGTGGTGATGGTCGATGAGCATGACCGTCTGGTCGCTCGGATAGATGCCGCAAGCGGAACGTACAACGGCTCGTATTGGGTACTACACGATGCCCTCCGCTATCTGGTGGATGCCGAAGGTCAGGTATTCAGGGCTTCTCGGGAGAGTGAATACCATAATCGGACATTGAATCTCGAGCCCACGCTCTTCAAAAACCTCCAAGCGGATATCACGACTATGGAACTATCTAGTGCTCTGAAATATGTTCAAGCCATCCGTATCATGGATTCTCAACAGTACGCTCCGTACGCATCGGATCTTGCAAACCGAGTTCTTGGAAATCTCACCCCCTTGATTCTCATGATTATTTCCTGTTCTACTGTCTTCACATGGAAGAAGAATGTACTGATACTCAGTATCATAGGCAGTCTTTCGATTTCGGTCGTGTATTTCGTGATGCATATGCTGAGCATGATCCTTGCGAAACAGGGAATCATCTCACCATTGCTGGGCCCTTTGGCTCCCATGGGAATACTGCTTATGCTTTCAATCATCTCACTCACCATACGAAGGATATAGACACATGGAAACCATCTATACGAAAACGCATCAGGATACCTCGACCAAAGCTCGGTGTGGCGTTGTCTCGCTACCGCATGGACACGTGGTCACCCCTGCATTCATGCCTGTAGGAACGAACGGTACCGTGAAGGCGATGCACCACGATCGTGTCGCAGAGATCGGATACAACCTCATACTGGGAAACACTTACCATCTCTATCTCCGTCCAGGGATGGAAGTACTGAAAGCATATGGCGGTCTCCATGCCTTCAGTAACTGGAAGCACAACATACTCACCGACAGCGGCGGCTTTCAGATATTCAGCCTCTCACAACTTCGGAAGATCCGTGAAGATGGTGTAACCTTTCAGAGCCACATAGATGGATCGAGACACCACCTGACTCCAGAGAAGGTAGTTGATATTCAACGTATCATTGGAAGTGACATTCTCATGTGTCTCGATGTCTGCACACCTCCGGAAATCACCTATCGAGAGGCGCAAAAAGCGTGGGAGACGACACGCAATTGGGCACAGCGGTCGATCGACCACTGGAGAACGCTTGAGGGATTCGAAGGGAACCTCTTCGGCATAATCCAGGGCAACTTCTACAAAGATTTGCGAAAGGAGAGTGCCCTTGCAATTAGCGAGATGGGTTTCCCTGGTATCGCGATAGGTGGTCTTTCAGTAGGAGAGACTGCCGAACAATTCAGTGAATACTTGGCATATACTACCGAGTTCGTCCGAGATGACCGACCACGGTATGTCATGGGTATTGGATCGCCTGACTATATTCTCGATGCTGTCGAACAAGGGATCGACCTTTTTGATTGTGTGCTTGCCACCCGAGCAGGGAGAAATGGATCGGTATTCACCGATGACGGCATGATCCAAATGAAGCGTGCAGTCCATGAGTTCGATACCGGACCGATCGAAGAGGGGTGTACCTGTACAGCCTGCACGAACTACTCGCGAGGGTATCTCCGTCATCTGTTCAAGGCAAAGGAGATGCTGGGGGGTATGCTGGCAACAGAACACAACCTCACATATCTGTATCGACTCATGGAACAGGTCCGAGAGGCGATTAGAACCAATAAGTTCGCTCAATTCAAACGCTCCTATCTGGCACGGTACTATGGCACATGATGTGAATCGGGAATCCACACAGAACGCAGCAAACTCGGCGATAATCATGGTCTGCACCATGGTCAGTCGTATTTTGGGAATCGTGAAAGCCAGAGCGATTGCAACGGTGTTCGGAGCGACCGGGATTGCAGATGTGATAAATTTCACCTTCAATATTCCAAATAATTTCAGAAAGCTCTTCGCAGAAGGGGCGCTGAGTAGTGCCTATATTCCCGTATTCACATCTCTGATAGCAGAAGAGGAGGGTAGTTCGAGAAAGTCCGCTGGGCTACTTGCTCGAATGCAGGCGTTTCAGCTCCTGTTGATGGTACCACTTATTCTGCTCACGTGGCTATGGAGAGAGGACCTAATCCGTTTTCTCAGTGACTTTACCGATCCAGATCAGATTATCATATCGGGAGAACTGCTGGTCTATTTCATGATTTTTCTCGGATCGATCTCATTTGCATCGCTCTATGGTGGCATATTACAGAGTCACGGATCATTTTTCACAGCAGCAGCAGCTCCACTCATATTCTCGGTCTCTGTAATCGTATCGGTCTATGGTTTGAGCGATCGGTTCGGCGCATACTCCATGGCAATCGGTGTGGTTGGAGGCGGGATACTGCAAGCATGTGTCACCTACCTGAGACTGCGGCGCTACGGATATCGCATGCGATGGTCATTCGATTTTTCATCCCTACCATTCAGACGGGTCATGCGCAGTTGGGCCCCGGTCACACTCTCAGCGCTCATTGCGATCGTCACGCAACAGGTTGCATTCTATTTTGCATCCACGCTCTCTGAAGGTACGGTGACCGCTTTCAGCAATGCGATCATCATATGGCAGGCTCCGTACGGGATCTTCTATTCGGCAATTGCCACGGTGTTCTTTCCTGCTATGGTATCGGCATTCTACGGAGAGCAACGGGAAGATCTGAACCGCCTAGTACACAAGGGTCTTATCTACATAGCAACCTTTCTCATACCATCTGCGATTCTGCTCACCACTGTTCGGTACGAGACCACTGCGGTACTGCTACAAAGCGGTCGCTTCGTACTAGAGAACACGATGGAGACCGGTACTGTGCTCTTCTGGTTCGCCTTGGGTATGCCACTGGTTGCCTGGTATGGATTCCTTCAGCGGGTTTGCTTTTCAACAAACAGGTTCAACGCTGCGCTGGTTGTGAGCCTAGTCGTTTCTGCTCTAGATATCGTGGTCATGGCTGTGGGGCTCAATCTAGGCTACGGACCGGGGGTGTTGAGTTTTGCCAACACGGTGTCTTTCGGTGTAGGGGCGATTCTGCTCTGGATGGTCGCTCATTCGAACGATGTGTTGCACGTCTCCATTTGGCCACTTTTCAAGGATTTGGGCAAGCTCGTGCTTGCCAATACGCCGCTATTGGTATCGGCAATCATCTATACCCGGTTTTCTCATACGCAGTGGTGGCACAATGGGAGTACGGGAAAGAACGCACTCATGCTTGTTGCACTCTATGGTGCAGCTGGTGTGATTACGCTCATCTCATATCATGTACTCTCAATAGAGTTCATCAGTGCATTCACAAAGAAAGAGCGTTGAATCTAACGATCCAACGCCCCCGGTAGGTTATACGGAAAGTGGTGTGATCGACTTCACCGTATAGTCATACTGCTGTTCATTGATCTCGAATGTGAATCGTTCACCAGGAGTGTGATTCAGCAGTTTCGCTCCGAATGGTGCGAGATAGCTGATGGTCTTGTCGTTCGGATTCGACTCCCATGGTCCGAATATTCGGTAGACATCCTCTTTCCCTGTAACGTGATTCTCGAGAACGACTTCGGTTCCGAAGGAGACTCTAGATGCATCGACCATATCTTGGGTGACCACGGTGGCCCGCGAGAGTTCCTCGGTCAAGCGCATCATGGTGGTGTTGAGAATACCCTGTTTCTCTTTGGCGGCCTTGAACTCACTGTTCTCGCGTAAGTCTCCAAGGGACATGGCTGCACCGATCTCCTTCGAGTTCTCTGGAATCTCGACATTCATGATCCGATCGAGCTCTGCTTGCTTTTCGAGCAACTTAGCCTTGGTGACCAACAGTCCGCTTGAGACCATCTCTGTGGATCCGGTCTCCTCTCCGAGGAACACGAAATCGGGATACTTGTCCAGTATGGCGTGCTTCACCTCAATCTTTCTCGACTGGTCGAGTCCCTGCATACGTTGAACAATGAAGTTGATACGCTGAGCTGAACCCTCGTTCGCACCCTTCAAGAAATCAAAGAGCAGACGCTCTTCGAACAGTATCGTGGTGAGTGTCTTGGCGATTTTTCTGTTTTCATTCGTCGCCTTCTTCGCTTCTATTGCATTGTAGGCGTAATCCAACAACTGCAGTTCGCTGGTAATCAGTGTCTCGAACGGAATCCTGATCTTCTTTTCCCAGAACTTCCTGTCGTAGGTCCTTGCAAGGTAGGTGAACAATTCAGCATTCTCTCGGTAGTTTCTGCAAGCGTTTCGGAACATATCCTCGATCACTTTCTGCCGACCCTGTTCTCGCAGCGTGTCCATGATATAGCTGGTGAGATAGTAGGGGTAGAGTGAGATCAGTACACGCTCGACCTGTTCCGGATCCTCAACGGTCACGACATTGTCTATGAAGGACTTCTTGAGTTCCGACTCATCGATCGCACCGAATGTTTTAGGCACATTGTCCAACAGCCCATACAGGTGCTTGAAACTCACCGTCTCTGGTCGATTGAGGAACGGGAAACGGTCGCAGAGATAGTCGACAAAGAGGAAACTGGCGATGACCTGATCGGTCACTCGCTGGTAGTTCGTACATTGATCAACGAAGTACTGCACCATCTCCATGAAGAATTCGGTCTCAGGATCACCTGAGATCAAGAATTCCCGAACGATTCGCACCTTCTGATAGAATCGCTTCTCATTTCTGAAGATCCCCAGAGATTTCTCTTCGTACGATATCGGCGTCGCGCGAACGGTGTAGACATCTGGATCGCTTGGAAGGAATCCGATGAGCGGATCGTTCATGATCACCTTCTTCGCGCTGGTGAGCCACGAGGTCCACTCCTTCGGTGTAAGTACCGAGGGGACGATTTCCGCCTTCATGTCCTTGAGCGTGGAGGCATTCCCTTGGCTCGAGATAAGTGTGCGTAGACCCCAGGGGACATCGTCTTTGAACTTCTCTGCGATCTTCTCTTTGGGGAAAACACTCTTGAGAACCCAAATATGATGCTTTGGGAGCACCTGAAGCGAATTGAATGCCATACTGAGAGACATGGTGTGGTTCCGTTTCTGAGAAAAATCGATAACTACATGCTCGTGAGAAATCGAGCTGATTCTTCCGATAGACCAGGTTTTGTGGTAGACGAAGGAACCTTTGTCGAAGGCGATGTTCTTTTCGAAGTCATCGATCGCCGAATGTACTTCCCGGTAGCCCTTGTCGAGATTCGATATGTCTATGCAGGTTTCAAGCCTGCTGTGTCCAGCGTATTTCTCTCTGTAGCACTCTACCAGACGTTCACGAGCCCAGACCGATTGCGGGTCGGTGTCGAGCATGGTCTTGAGCACCACGATGCCCTGATCCCAATTCTCATGCTGCAGGGTAACTTCGTACAACTGGGCGAGCATCTGAGAAGTTCGATCCCCCTGGAATCGTGCAGAGATTCTCTGAGCCAGTCCAAGCAGATAGGCAAAATCATCTGGAATCATCTTGAGCAGTACTGTCCAAACCTCTTTCACGGCTGGTAGATTCTGTGCGTTCAAGAAGCGTTGCAGAGCCTTCTTGTAGTAAAAGAGTCCCTTCTCCTTGTTGCCCTTTTCGATATACCGTTCGGCTATGGTCTGAAGAAGGTCCGTCTCATCGTAGTCGACCTTGATGAGTCTCTCGTAGAGATTAAAGGCTTCATCCTCCTTGCCGAGCTTCTCGTAGCTTGCAGCAAGTACGCGGATGACATACTTATCCTCAAAGCGCTCCAACACCTTGAGGCTCAGAAATTCGACTATTCCATACTTCTTGTTCTCATTGAACAGCTCGATCAGAGATGTGATGTTACCATAATCGAGCGATTTTCTTCGCAGAGCTATGCTTCCCGAGAGATACATAGCGATGATACTGTTCTTGTTCTTCTCAAGATAGGTATCGCATATGGATTTCACCTCGAGCAGTTCTTCAGCATCCTGAATATCGGTAACGATGGCATCCAGTTCTTCGAAGTTGCCAATGGTATAATTCGCTATGGTAGTACGTGTCCACTTCTCTTCTGTGAGTAGGGTTCTGATGTTTTCTTCGTTCATGCTGTGCTCCCTTGATAAAGTGCTTATTTGGAACAAAAAGCAAACATCCCGAGCCGTGCATCCTGTTCAGTTGGATTCCGAGACAGCTCAGGTGTTTTTCGGTGAGAATGGTTCCAAGTTGCTCCCTTATCATACCATGTTGAGCGAATCGGTGCAATAAGTGTTTATATTCGTTGTGGTTGGAAACTGACCGAAGAAGTCAAACGAATTGCGATGCTTTCCAAAACACCCGCTTTCTGGTACAACATAGAGTATGAAAAGAGAACCAGATTGCATTGTCGCACCGTCCATACTAGCTGCCGATTTTTCGGAGTCGGGAAAAGCAGTTCGGACCATTGGAAACACCACTGCACAGTGGGTTCATCTTGATGTGATGGATGGCATGTTCGTACCAAACATCTCCTTCGGTCCGAAATTCATCGCAGACCTGAGGACCCATTCGAACCTGATATTCGATACCCACCTCATGGTCGATCAGCCTGAGCGGTATATCACCCAGTTCGCCGAAGCAGGAAGTGACTATATTACCGTTCATGCAGAGGCATCGCTTCATCTGCATCGTACGATCTCGCTCATTCGCGATGCCGGAAAGCATCCCGGGGTGACTATCGTCCCTTCGACACCGGTGTCGGCAATTGAGCTGGTGCTCGATCAGGTCGATCTGGTCCTTATTATGAGTGTGAATCCAGGCTTTGGTGGACAGTCGTTCATCCCGTCTTCACTCGACAAGATCAGAAGGTTGGCCGAGATCAGGGCAGATCGGGATCTCGATTTTCTCATCTCTGTCGATGGTGGAGTGAATCGTGATAACGGTCGGACACTTATCGAAGCGGGAGCAGATGTACTGGTCATGGGTAGTGCATTCTTCTTGGATGATGATCGACAGAGTCTTGTCGATCATCTGCAGGGAAACGATCGGTAATGCGTGCAGTTGTTCAGCGGGTCTCAGAGGCCAGTGTCACAGTATCGGATGGTATCGTAGGGCGAATAGACCGGGGACTGCTTGTCTACCTGGGAGTGGAATCTAGTGATACCGATGCAGATTTGCAGTATATGCTACGTAAGATTCCACAACTGAGACTGTTCACCGATGAACAGGGGAAGATGAACCTCTCTGTCGATCAGTTTGGTGGTCAGTTGTTGGTGGTGAGTCAGTTCACGCTCTGTGCAGATCTACGGAAAGGGAATCGTCCCTCCTTCAATCCTGCGGCGCCACCGGAGCTGGCAGAGGCTTTGTATGAATCGTTCGTCGAACAGTTGCGAGCACAGGGATACACTGTGCAGACTGGCAGATTCGGAGCCAGTATGAAAGTTCAGTATGTCAATGAAGGTCCAGTGACGATAGTGGTTGATTCGCCGGACAGGATGAAGCAGAATGAGAACTGATGCCGTTCAATAGGTATCAGAGGTAAGTGAGGAAAATTATGGCTAAGAACACAACAAGCTCTCCGGTGACTTTGACCGATACGAAACAGAAGATGGCGGCTCTCGAGGCTGCACGTTCACAGATCGACAAGCAGTTCGGCAAGGGGGCACTCATGAAGTTGAGCGACAATCCGACCGACCGATCCATTCGGGTCATCTCGTCCGGTTCGATTCTGCTCGATGAAGCTCTAGGTGTCGGAGGCTATCCTCGTGGCAGGATCATCGAGATATATGGTCCCGAATCTTCTGGAAAGACCACATTGGCGCTTCACTCGATTGCCGAAGCCCAGAAGGCAGGGGGTATCGCTGCATTCATCGATGCCGAACATGCACTCGATCCGACCTATGCAAAGAAACTAGGTGTGAATACCGACGAATTATGGATCTCTCAGCCAGATAATGGTGAACAGGCACTTGAGATCACTGAATCGCTCGTACGATCCGGAGCCGTCGACATCATAGTCGTCGACTCGGTGGCAGCACTCACGCCACAGGCCGAGATCGATGGGGAGATGGGCGATTCTCACATGGGTCTTCAGGCGAGGCTCATGAGTCAGGCGTTACGAAAACTCACTGGAATCCTATCAAAAAGCAATACGACCATCATTTTCATAAACCAGATTCGTATGAAGATCGGTGTCATGTTCGGTAACCCGGAGACGACCACCGGTGGTAATGCACTCAAGTTCTACTCCTCTATCAGAATCGAGGTTCGCCGCATAGAAGCAATAAGCAGAAGTGCCGACGATATCATCGGAAACAGGGTAAGAATAAAGATCGTGAAGAACAAGGTTGCTCCACCGTTCAAGAAGGTTGAACTCGACATGTTCTTCGGCGAAGGGATAAGCTACTACGGGAGTATTCTCGATGCTGCGCTCAAATATGAACTGCTTGACAAGAGTGGTTCCTGGTACTCGTACATGAGTGAGAAGATAGGGCAGGGCAGGGAGAATGCAATCAACTTCCTCAAGACAAACCTGGATATCACCCGAGATCTCGATGCGAAGCTGAGAACGCTGATTTTCCCTTCTGCTCCGGCTGCCAAGAGTGAGAAAGAGAGCAGCACCTAGGCACTGCTAGGTTAACGGGTACCCTTTACGCGGCCGAGTGAAAACGATATACTCGGTCGCATGGTACAAGATGCGGGATATGCGGTGGGCGATTGGAAAACTCAAAGCGCCTTATCCTATTCCATTCGTCAATTTGAAGGCCCTCTGGACTTGCTCCTACATCTGGTTCAGAAGGCCCAGGTAAACATTTACGATATCCCGGTGGCTCAGATCACAGATCAGTTTCTTGCGTATCTCGATATGGCAAGTTCGCTTGATCTCGATGATCTGACCGATTTCTATGCGATGGCTGCACATCTGATCTACCTGAAGAGCAAGATGCTCCTTCCCGGTGACGATGGGCTGGAAGAGGATGACGAGTTCCTTGAGATGCGTTCTGAACTCGTTGAACGACTCTTGGAATATCAGAAATTCAAACGGTACACCGCACTGCTCGCCGATTCCAACCAAAGTGGCGAGTTGTTTATTCAACGTAAGAAAAGCCAATTCATGCTCCCATTCGAGGATCAGGATCTGTGGAACGATATCAATGTATGGGATTTACTGAAAACGTTCTCCTCGCTACTCCGTTCCATAACACCGGAGCAGGTGTTCAATGTCTACGAGGAGGTCACCACCAAGCAGAAACTCGCGATCATGGCCGAATTGTTCGAGACTCAAGACGAGATATCCTTTCTTGATATCGTAGTGAGAAAAGAGTCTCCTATGGATATCATCTGTGCGTTTCTTGCAATCCTTGAGGCAGTGAAATTCAGCATGATATCAATTCACCAGCACGCACTTTTCGGCGATATTGTGATCCGTAAGCGAGATGATTTCGATACCGATATATTGGATGATGAGGATTTTGGAGAAGAAGAACCACTGGAGACATTCATTCACACGCCAGCGGCTTCGACAACCAATCTCGGCCGTTTCGAACAGACGCTCTATGAAGAGGATGCCGAAGATGACGATGACGAGATCATAGACCTAACCGAAGATGAGGGGGGGTGAGTTATGAGTGAACAACCTACAATCCTCTCTACAGAGGCTCGTATGGTAGAGGTGATTCTCTATCTGGAAAACGAGCCTGTGAGCCTCGACAGAATGGGTCGCCTGACAGGGTTGGGCAAGGATGCTCTCGTCTCAGCCCTCGACGAGCTCGACTCTTATTGGAAAGATCATATGCATGGACTTGAGCTCGTGAATAACGGTGGAGCCTACTGTTTCCTCCCTGCTGGGGATTTGCACGACAGACTACGAGATTGCTACGGAAGAAAAGTGGACAAACGGCTCTCCCGGGCAGCACTGGAGACCTTGTCGATCATTGCCTACTCTCAACCGGTGACGAGAAGGGATATCGAGAATATCAGGGGCGTCTCGAGCGATTCGATTGTACGCCTCCTACGCGATCGAGAATATATCAGAGTAGTGGGTCGAAAGGATGTTCCTGGCCACCCTTGTCTCTATGGAACTACAAAGAAATTTTTATTTGAATTCAACTTACCAAGCATATCGGCTCTTCCCCAGCTGTCGGAGATCGATCGTGCTCGGTTCACCCGTGAAGAGGAGTTATATAATGCAGATTGATTATCCCATACGCCTTCAGAGTTATCTCGCGAAGAGCGGGTTCGGTTCTCGTAGATTCTGTGAACGTCTTATAGCGGATGGCAGAGTCTCAGTGAACACGAAGCTCGTGACGGAGATGGGAGTGAAGGTTTCTGCAGACGATGTCGTCATGGTCGATGATGTGCTTGCAGAACCGGCAGATCGAGTCGTCTACTACGTTCTGCATAAACCGAAAGGGTATGTTTGTACAAACTATGATCCGAACGAGAAGCTCTATGCTCGTGATCTCATAACCATACCCGAGAGCAATCTCCTGTTTCATGTAGGAAGGCTCGATAAGGAGTCGACTGGGCTCATTCTTTACACCAATGACGGTGATGCTGCTCAGAAGATCATGCACCCTTCTCATGAGATAGAGAAAGAGTATGCAGTCATGACACAGGAGACTATTCGCCGTGTTGATATGGAAGATGCTTTGCGGGGTGTATACATCGATAGCCAACGACCGTATGTGATCAAAAAATTCGAACTTCGTTCCAAGCGGTGGGCTGTGGTCACGTTGACAGAGGGGAAGAATCGGGAACTAAGAAAGATCTTCAGCTATTTCGGATACACAGTAAAACAGCTGATACGTATTCGGATCGGCCCGATTCTGCTGGGAGATCTACCTGTTGGAAAGTATCGCCCGGTCACAAAAGGTGAGATGAAGGCACTTCTGGAGGGGGAAAACGCATGACGAAAGAGGAGACTATGAAACTGCACGGATTTGTCGTGGCGATCGACGGCCCTGCCGGTGTAGGTAAAAGCACTATTGCAAACATGGTTGCAGAGCGTTTGGGCTTTTATTTCCTGAATTCAGGAAACTTTTATCGAGCTATCACAAAAGGTGTGTTGGATCGCGGTCTCGATCCTGAAGACACTGAGAAGCTTGTAGAGGTTGCCAGGAGTATCAAACTGGAGATTATCAAGGAGAGACTCTACTCAGATGGTGTCGATGTAGAGGATGCTCTCCATTCAGATGCTGTAGATGCGTATGTCGCACCGCATTCAGCGGTGGTAGAGGTACGAGAGATCGTGAATACCAAGTTACGCGCTCTTGCCGAACATGGTATGAATATTGTCGCTGAGGGGAGAGATATCACGACCGTTGTATTTCCGCACGCACAGTGCAAATTTTTCCTTGATGCTTCGGTTGAGGTTCGCGCAAGACGCAGATACGAGCAACAACCGACCGAAATGTCATATCAAGAATTGGTGAAGAAGATAGCAGAACGAGATGAAATTGACAGAAACAAGCCGGTGGGGGGGTTGAAGGTTGCTCCCGACGCCTTGTATATTGACTCGTCGTACTTGACCATAGATGAAGTTTATGACACAGTGTTACGTGCTATATTTACCCGGATTTCGGGTGAAAATAAGGATCAGGAGAGAAAAGTGGAAGAAGTCAAGGAAGTGTTGGAAACACAAAACGAACCTCAGCAGAAGGCTGATATGCAGGCAATGCTGCAGGAACATTACCTCAAATCTCTTGATGAAATTGAAGACGGTCAGCTCGTTACCGGTACTGTTGTTCAGGTCAATAACGAGTATGTGTTTGTGGATGTGGGATACAAATCCGAGGGTAGAATTGCTCACGATGAGTTCTCCACTGTTCCCGCCGTCGGCGACGAAGTCAAGGTCATGATTGTCAACAAGGAAGGGAAGGGCGGTCAAATCGTCATTTCAAAGAAGCGTGCTGACATCAAGGAGAGGACAGAAGTACTCAAGGAAGCTGCGGATAACCGCTCTCCAGTCATGGGTAAGTTCGTGAAAGTCATCAAGGGAGGCTTTGAGGTCGACCTAGGAAATGAATTTCTGGGATTCTGCCCATTGTCCAAAGCAGATGTCACTCGGGTTGAAGATCCTGAGACGATGATCGGAATTGCCGATTATTTCATCATTGATAAGTTCCATACTGGAATGAAGCTCAAGAGTGTTGTCTCCAGAAGAGAATATCTTGAGAAGAAGATAAAGGAGAACAAGGAGAAATTCTTCTCCACTGTTAAGATCGGCGATGTCGTCGAAGGCAGTGTAAAGAGTTTCACCAGTTTCGGTGCATTCATCGACCTTGGTGGTTTCGATGGTCTTCTCCATATCAACGATATGAGCTGGGGCCATGTGACCAAGCCGAAGGATTTCGTGAAGAAGGGGCAGGTCGTGCAACTTCGCCTGATCAATATCGATCCGGTGTCGCAGAAGATCAACCTCTCATTGAAGCACATGACGCAGGATCCATGGAACACGTTCGAAGAACGGTATGCTGTGGACGATGTCGTAAAGGCTCCTGTAACAAAGATTACCACATTCGGTGTTTTCATTGAAATCGAGCCTGGTATCGAAGGTCTGGCGCACATTTCAGAACTCTCTTGGACAAAGCGCATCAATAATCCGAAGGAACTTCTGTCGATTGGCGATGTGGTCGAAGCGAAGATTCTTGGCTACGACCTGGACAAGAAGCGGGTGAGCCTTGGACTCAAGCAGCTCGAGGAGAATCCTTGGGATACCATAGAAGAGCGATACCCACACGGTATGACTCTTACCAAGCCTGTTGTAAAGATCACCAATAGTGGCGCATTCATAAACCTTGAAGAGGGAATCGATGGATTCCTCCATATCGACGATATCTCTTGGACCAAGAAAATCAGGAACATGAGCGATTTCTGCAAAGAGGGTGATGTGATCGATGTCGTGGTGACCCGTGTGGATGCTCAGACCAGGCATATTCGTCTCGGTGTGAAGCAGCTCGAAGGGAATCCGTGGCAGACACTTCGGAACGACTATCCGAGAGGAAGCACCATTAGTGGAGAGATCACCAATGTGACCGACTTCGGTGTATTCGTTCGTGTTCTGGGTGATATCGAAGGACTTATCTCGAAGTACAATCTGGTCGGACCGGATGAGCACTTCACTGAAGAAGTTCTCAAGAAGTTCAAGGTTGGAGAGCCTATCACTGCCGCTGTAGTCGAGATCAACCCCTCTACACAGAAGCTGAGTCTGTCGATCAAAGAGATGATCCGCAAATCCCAGCAGTCCGAGATTTCCAAATATATTCACGACGATGAAGGTGATACATTTACCTTTGGTGATTTGATGAAATCTCGTGAAAACGGTCAGGAATAGCGGAGCGTATAATGGCGAAAACAACAGAGACGACATCATCGGGAAGGCTTGCGAACTCGTTCAACGCTTTCCTGGTAGCAAAAAAGAGACTTCTGATCATAATCGCTGCGGCAATTTTGCTCGCCGTAGCGATATTGTGGATTAGTTTGAGTGTTGCTGATAACAGAGCTGAAGATTTGCAGGTGGCGATAGACAATGCACAGAGAACGTATTCCGAATGGGTTTTCCTTGAGGATAAGAGTTCAGCTGAAGGCCAGTCTATGCGTGAATCACTTGTGGAGGATCTCTCACAACTGGCACAGAAGAGTGGAAGATCCTATCCAGTGCTGAAGGCGGAATACCTGCTTGGTCTCATAAGTTATGAAGAGGGCGCGTACAATGAAGCTCTCGAAAATTTCTTAGCGGTTTCGCAGAAGGGTAGTGGGACCTATTTGGGTTCTCTCGCTCTCTTCAATGCAGGCGTAGCCAGTGAACAGCTTGGAGATCATATGAATGCTCTGGAATATTATCAGAGGGTGTATGATACGTATGGCTCAGATGCAGCAGAATCGGCTAAGGCTCTCTTCAGCGTTGCACGATTACACGAAAGCGCTGGGAATACTGAGCTTGCAAGGGCGGTTCTCCAGCAGTTGGCAGACGAATTCGCTGCTTCTGAATACGCCAAACTTGCTAGATCGCGACTGGTGGTGCTCCAGTAATTGATTGGATTACCGGTATGTACCGCCTATCACGGCGGAGGAATACTATGAGATGTCAGAATAAGAGTGCGCTGATTTTGGTACTCTTTCTGACGTCTCTCTTTTTTTTCTCCAGCTGTGGCATTCCCAGGATAATAACTCTCGATGACGATATCCTGCTGAGCAAAGAAGATGGCATTCTCGGCGACTCGGTGGTTGCTGAAATTACCGTTGCAGACGGAAGTATTGGCAAACTCAGTGAGTTGTTCTCTTCTTCGGATGAAGGACCTTCGCTGAAACTCTTCTACGTGCTCTCTTCACTTACCAGTGGTCCGGTGACCAATTTGGAGGAACATTCAGCATCGTATAACCTCAATACCGTACCATCCAATTTCAG
>Ga0334900_1001048_pt1 | contig 33450 bp, 34 predicted proteins | sample GraSluR3_MG_2_FD_207231 | JGI IMG/M metagenome (GOLD analysis project Ga0334900, IMG submission 207231) | Sludge microbial communities from methane-producing bioreactor in Wageningen University, Netherlands - Granular Sludge_31_08-R3 | ecosystem: Engineered > Bioreactor > Anaerobic >... | reverse complement strand
ACTCGATAGTTCATATATCCATCCTGTCTTTATCCATCGTCCACATCTTTGCTCCAAAACCATACAGAATCTGTTTTGAACGCTACTCCGTGTCCTCGGAGCCTCGGTGGCCATACTCTTTTCTATCTTCCCCATCTTGTCCATCTTTGTTTCTTTATTAATTCTTCCGGCAGTTTTACACTATATCGGTAGAAATTCCGTCAAAAAATTCCTGACCTGTGCAACAGCATCCGTAAGGCCGAGTCTGCCTGTATTCAGGCTTATATCCGCTTTTTCAGGAGCTTCATACGCGGAACTTACCCCGGTAAAATCGGCAATAAGGCCCTCTTCCGCCGCCTTGTACAGCCCCTTGGGGTCCCGTTTGCGGCATTCATCAATATCGCACTCAATATATACCTCGCTGAAGGCCCCTTCGGGGAACAGCTTCCGTACCCCGTCGCGCATACTCTGTTTTGGGCTTATAAAACAGCAGATAACAATGAACCCTGCATCATACAGAATACGGGCAACATGCCCTATGCGGCGAATATTCTCTTCCCTGTCCTCTTCGCTGAATCCCAGGTCGGCGTTAAGACCGTGGCGTATGTTGTCTCCGTCAAGTACATACACCTGCCTGCCCTCTTCGTGCAGTCGTTTACTCAGCTCTTTGGCAATTGTGCTTTTCCCGGAACCCGAGAGTCCGGTAAACCAGAGGCAGTGGCCGGAATGACCGTTCCGGACCTCCCGCATCTTCCTGCTTACAGGAAAAGCCTCCCAGCGGATGTTTCTCTCATTGGGGGTCTTGGCAAGTTCTTCCCGTTCTTCCTTGCTGATTGCCCCGCGGATCATTCCCGCCGCTACAGTCAGGTTGCTTGCGGGGTCGATTATCACGAAGCCGCCGGTCTCCCGGTTCTGGATATACGGGTCAAAAAAGAGGGGCTGTCCGGTTTCTATTTCTACCCGGCCTATCTCGTTCAGCGATAGACTGCTGCCGTCCATTCTGTGCAGGGTGTTTACATCCAGCTGGTAGCGAAGGTTTCTGACTACCCCGTTTACCAGCCGGGTCGTATGCTGAAACCTGTAGGGCTTGTTGACTTCCAGGGATTTTTTATCGTCCATCCAACAGATGGTCGCCTCAAAGTGCCTTCCCGTTACAGGAACATTGTTCTTGCGCACGATCATTTCGCCCCGGCTTATGTCCCGCTCATCCTCGATGGTCAGGATTACCGACTCTCCGGCCCTGGCCTCTGTACGCTGTTCCTTGAATGCGACTATCTCTTTTATGCGCGATTCCTGCCCCGACGGCAGGGCTATAACCGGTTCTCCCACCCGGATCGTGCCGCTTGCGACACGCCCGGCAAAGCCGCGAAAATCCTGGTTGGGCCGTACCACGTACTGAACCGGAAAACGGAAGTCAATCAGGTTCCGGTCCGCAGAAATCGTTACATTCTCCAGCTGGTGCATCACCGTGGAGCCATCGTACCAGGGCATATTGCCGCTCTTTTCTACAACATTGTCCCCTAAAAGAGCGCTTATGGGAATAAAGGTAATGTCGTGAATGTTCAGCTTGCCGGAGAACTCGGTATACTCGTCAACAATGCCGGTATAGATTTCTTCCGACCAGTTCACGGCATCCATCTTGTTTACCGCCACCACCACATGGGGAATCCCCAAAAGGCTCGCAATAATCCCATGGCGTTTTGACTGGGGCAGTACCCCGTTCCGGGCGTCAATCAGAATAATGGCCAGCTGGGCCGTGGAGGCCCCGGTAACCATGTTCCTGGTGTACTGTTCGTGCCCCGGGGTATCGGCAATAATGAACTTGCGCTTAGGTGTGGAAAAATAGCGGTAGGCAACATCGATGGTAATGCCCTGTTCCCGCTCCGAGCGCAGACCGTCGGTCAGAAGCGCCAGGTTGACTGTCTCCTCCCCCCGCAGACGGCTGGAATGCTCCAGGGCCTCCATCTGGTCCTGAAATATCGCCTTGCTGTCAAAGAGCAGCCTTCCTATAAGGGTGCTTTTACCGTCATCCACGCTTCCCGCGGTGGTAAAACGCAACAGTTCCCTGTTCAGATATTCTTCTACGTTAAAAGTTTTCTGCTCGTACTGGGTATCTGTTCTGGATGCCATAGCTTTCCTTTACATACTGTTTGACGCTTCTATATATTATCATTATTATGATAATAACTGAGGAGGAGCAAAATATGCCGATTATTCGACCAGTCTCGGATCTTCGTAACAACTTTTCCGCCATTTCCGAAATGGTCCATGCAGATGAACCGGTCTTTCTCACGAAAAACGGTACGGGCGATATGGTTGTAATGTCTATTTCCCATTACGAAAGGCAACTTGCAAAAATAGAGCTGTACCAGAAACTCCAGGAAGCCCGTGTAGAAATAGAGGATGGAGCCGCAGGAAAAGATGCCCGCACTGTTCTTGGAAGCCTCCTGCACAAATGACTTCCAGAAAATACAAAGTCCTCATCTATCCTGCCGCAGAACAGGATATACTGGAAATTACGGGCTACTTTGAAAATGCCTTAAAAACCTCTCCAAACAATCTCATTCAAAAGTTTTACGATAGTATCGACATTCTCGAAACGAATCCATTTATCCATCCATTGTTACAGGACAATTATCTGCATCAGCTTGGGTACCGCATGTTTTCTGTCGACAATTTTCTCGTTTTTTATGTCGTAAAGAATAATTTGGTACAGATTCATCGCTTTCTATACGGTAAACGAGACTATCTGCAGATTCTTTGACGGTTAAAAGTACCCCTGCTTTTTTCGGTCTTCCATTGCCGCTTCACTGCGTTTGTCGTCCGCCCTTCCTCCCCGTTCTGTAGTACGGGTATAGGCAATCTCGGCGATAATGTCATCCAGGCTTGCAGCCTCCGACAGGGTAAGACCGGTACAGGTAACATCCCCGATGGTCCTGCAGCGAACCCGACGCTTTTGTACCTGTTCATCCGGCAGCAGGGTAATAATCTTCGGGTCGTAATACAGGATTACTCCGTCCCGTTCAAATACCTCTCGCTCATGGGAAAAATACAGATCGGGAATTGGGATTTCTTCCAGGTCTATGTACTGCCAAACGTCAAGCTCCGTCCAGTTCGACAGAGGAAATACTCTGAAATGCTCCCCCATGTTGTGCTGGGTATTGAATATGTTCCACAGCTCGGGGCGCTGGTTTTTCGGATCCCACTGACCAAAACTGTCGCGGAAACTGAAAAAACGCTCCTTGGCCCGTGCCTTTTCCTCGTCCCGGCGGGCGCCTCCCATGGCGCAGTCGAATCTGAACTCCTGTACTGCGTCAAGCAGGGTAACCGTCTGCAGCACGTTTCGGCTGGCCCGGGGACCCGTTTCTTCGGTAACCCGTCCGGAATCGATGGAATCCTGAACCGACCGTACAATGAGCCCGGCCTGCAGCATCTCCTGTACAAACCAGTCCCTGTATTCAATGGTCTCTTTAAAATTATGCTCCGTATCCACGTGCATGAGCGGAAAGGGGATCTTTCCCGGCCAGAAGGCCTTGCGTGCCAGATGGGCCATACAGATTGAGTCTTTTCCGCCGGAAAACAACATTACCGGCCGCTCGAACTGGGCCGCAACCTCCCTGAGAATAAAGATTGCCTCCGATTCGAGCTCTCGAAGGTGATTTCTGCTTCGGTGTTCCATGGTGAATAAATCCTTGTTGATATACTGAATATGGCACTAATCCCGCAGAACCAAAAACCAGGGGTTGAGCATATTCTCCTTGTTGTAAACCAGGGGTCCGTCAGGCCGGTCCTTTTCCCCGGACCACTGCAAAACCGAACATCCCGCCGCCCGGCACACGGCGTCCGCCGCGGCGGTGTCCCACTCCATGGTAGGTGCAAAGCGGGGGTAAATATCGGCCGACCCCTCTGCGACCATACAGAGTTTAAGGGAGCTTCCCGCGCTTATGCGTTCAGCGTCAGGATGTTCCCTTTCAAGCTCGGCAATATACTCCGCGGTAGCCTCGTTCAAATGACTGCGCGACGCGACTAACGTAAACGGCCGGAGGCCCTCAGCAAGGGGCAGCGGTTTTTTCGCCGCGCCGAGACCATACCCGCGCAAGGCCTTCTCCACGCGCCACGCGCCTTTTTCCTGCATTCCCACATACAGAAGGTCCTTGACCGGAGCGTAGACCCAGCCTGCAACGGGGACCCCGTTTTCTATCAAAGCAACATTAACCGTGAACTCCCCGTTCCGCTTTACAAACTCCTTGGTACCGTCCAGGGGATCTATAAGCCAGTACATGTTCCAGTTTCTTCTTGTGCTGTACGGTATGGTATCGCGCTCTTCCGACAGAACCGGGTAATATTCCTTAAGCGCAGCAGATAGAATCTCGTGCGCTCTTCGGTCCGCCTCGGTTAGAGGGGAACAGTCTTCCTTGGACACAACAGTAAAATCGGTTCCGTAGACATCCAGAACGGCTTTTCCTGCCTCCAGTACGGCTTGTGTTACGTTATCGGCAAACTCCACATTACATCCTTCCGTATGCCCTTATATCTTGTACCAGAACGCTATGGCAGCAACTCCGGTAACCAGGGAAATCAGATTCATGGGGATTCCAATCTTCAGAAAATCCTTGAAACGGTAGCCCCCCGCCCCCTGAACAATCAGGTTTGTCTGATACCCTATGGGGGTTGCAAAACTGGCGCTTGCGCCCAGCGCAACAGCCACAAAAAAGGGTAGCGACGGAGCCCCTGCATTGGCGGCTGTAGCCATAGCGATGGGAAACATCAAGGCTGCGGCCGCATTATTGGTAATGATCTCGGTAAAAATACTCGTTGCAAGGTACACTGCCGTAAGCGCACCGAGGACCCCCAGGGGAGACATAAGATCCACAATACCCTGACTTATCATCTGGGCAGCTCCACTGTTAATCAAAGCCCTGCTGACGCCGAAGGCCGCCCCAATGGTGATCAGTACATCCCACCGGACCGCCTCCCGGGCCTGGCTTGCTCCGATTACACGGGTAATAAGCAGAATAAAGGCGGCGCCGGCCGCGGCATAAAACATGTCCATACTGTTGCCGCCGATCTTCGGTAGAAAATCTCCCAGGGCTGCCGCAAGGACCATAAAAATTACAATTAATAGCGCAAAGGGTCCTTTTCTCTGTGCCTCAGGGCTTATCCGGTCAAGATCGCTGACCAGGTAAAAATCCCTGGAAAAGCGATGACGCCTGACAAAGTCCGGCCTTGTCAACAGCACCATGGTATCCCCCGGGTGAAGGACAACATCTCCTAAACGGCTTTTTACTCTTTCTCCATTCCGGCTCAAGGCCACAACCGCAGAATCATAAAGACTGCGAAAACTGCATTCCTTTATAGTTTTTCCCACAACCGGGGCATTGGCCGAGACTACCACCTCGACCAGATTCTGCCGAATATCCCGGGCATCCCGGTCCAGGGTCTCCCGGTCCACCGGCATCAGTCCCGGGAGTGCCAGTACGTCCGCCACCGCGTCGGTACGTCCTGCGAAAAACAGCCTGTCCCCGATCTCAATACGCCGGTCCGGCGTAACCGGCCCCAGATGCAGGGGGCCGCGTTCTATATCCGTCAGGTATACTCCCTGAAGGTTTCGCAGCCGGGCCTGTTCCACGGTTTTACCCCTAAGGGGCGAATCATCGGGAACAATCATCTCAATGAAGTACTCTTTCGGAGAGTCTCCAAGCTCCGTCAGGGTATCCCGCCTGTCGGGTAATAGCTTCTGCCCGAAAAAGGCCAGGAAAAAAAATCCCGCAGCCGCTATCGGAATTCCTGCTTTCGCAAGCTCAAAGAAACCGAAACCCTCAAACCCGTTGTGCAGCATGAGCCCGTGTACAACCAGATTTGTACTTGTCCCGATCAGTGTGCAGACGCCGCCGAAAATCGCCGCATAGGAGAGAGGAATCAAAAACTTCCCTGCAGGCATTTTTTGTGCAGTGCTCCACCGTTTTACCACCGGAGTAAAAATGGTAACAATTGGAGTATTATTAAGGAATGCGGATAAAAGCGTTACCGGAGCCATCATCTTAATCATTAACAGTGCTTTCGACCGCTTTTTCCCGTTAGGCCTCTTTCGACCGCTTAGAAATACCTCCGCGATACGCTGGAAAACCCCGGTATTTTCAACCCCCTGGCTCACAACAAAAAGGAGCCCCACGGTGATCATCCCCTTGTTGGAGAACCCTGAGAGGGCTTCGGCAGGTGAGATTATTCCGCCGAAAAGCAGAACAATCAGCGCTCCGATAAAAACAACATCAGAAGGAGCAGCATCCAGCACAAGAAGCGTAATAATGAGCACAGTTACAAATAAGGTAAAATACATTTTCGCTTTAAATATTTGGTCTTTTTATCGCACTTCCACACTCTTTATCGAATACGAAACATCCCGGGTAGACGCAAAATAGGTCTTGGCCAGCATGTCCGCCATCAGACCGGAGACGAACAGCTGCACCCCGGTAATGAACATGAATACCGCCGCCACGGGCAGAACGTTCCTGAACAGGTTGTTTCCCTGCAGGTAAAAAACTATCCCGATACCGGAAAAAACAAAACCGAACAGTATGCACAATATGCCAAGGCCTCCTAAAAAATGGAGGGGCCGCACGGCGTATTTGTTCCAGAACCAGACGGACAGCATGTCCAGAAAACCCTTTACTGAGCGCTTCCAGTTGTACTTGGTCCTGCCGCTGGTCCGGGGCCGGTGGTTAACCTCGACTTCGCCGATGGAAAAACCCTTTATCTTTAACACCGCCGGAATAAAACGGTGCATTTCTCCGTACAGGTTTACGTTGGTAAAACACTCCCTGCGGTAGATCTTCAGGCTGCAGCCTGAATCGTGAATGCCGTCCCGGATCATCATACGCCGCAGGGCATGGGCCCCCCGGGACACGAAGCGCTTCATGAACGGGTCCTTTCGCTTGCGCCGCCAGCCGGAGACTACATCCTTCCCGCTCTTTTCTATCTCCTCAACAAGACGTGGAATGTCCGCCGGGTCGTTCTGCCGGTCCCCGTCCATGGTAACTATGTATCTGTACTTCGCCTGCTTGATGCCCGCGTCCATGGCCGCGGTCTGCCCGAAATTCCGGCGCATAGTTATAGTAACCAGGGGCGAGAGTTCTTTTAGGACTTCCCCGGTGCCGTCGGTAGAACCGTCGTCCACAAAAATTATCTCGTAGCGGCAGCCTGCGGTCCTGCAGGCCTCCACAATTTCACGGTGCAGTTCCTTTACATTATCAACTTCACTGAAAATCGGTACGACGATCGAGATTTCAGGCTGCTCGGTGTTGTTCATATAGTCTCTCTTCTTGTTTACTTCTGTTTAGTTTCAGTGATTATTTTATCTTCGCCATCTTCCGAAAAGCCTCACTGCTTTCCATCAGCTGATCATAGCTCCCCTCGGCGGCAATGCTGCCCTTATCCAGCATGTAAATTGTATCCGCCTTCTGGACGGTACTTAAACGGTGGGCAATCATTATAATTGTCTTGGCCCCCATAAGCTCGTCTATGGCGTCCATTACCGCCTGTTCGGTCAGGTTGTCCAGGGCGCTGGTGGCCTCGTCCAGTACCAGAATATCCGGGTCGTGGTACAGGGCCCGGGCAATGCCCACCCGCTGGCGCTGCCCGCCGCTCAATCGAACACCCCGTTCTCCCACCAGGGTTTCGTAGCCCTGGGGCATCTGGTTCCGCACAAATTCGTCAAGGTGTGCTATCCTAGCAGCCTTTTCAACAGCCGCCTGGTCTATCTTTGCCGCATCAACCCCGAAGGCTATGTTCCGGGTAACGGTATCGTCGGCCAGGAATATCTGCTGCGGCACATAGCCGAAGTTCAGCTGCCAGTTGCGGATATTTTCCTGCGTTACAGAAACACCGTCAACCTCTATTCTGCCCTCAGGCTTCAGCAGCCCCAGGATAATATCCACCAGGGTCGTTTTGCCGCAACCGGTGGGGCCGATAAAGCCGATGGTACTGTTCTTTATTATGCGTAAACTGATTCCGGACAGACCCGGGGCCGGGGATGCGGGGTACGCGAACTCGATATTTCGCAATTCAATCCGATCATTAAAGGGCAGCCGGTTTCCGGCGGCAGCAAGGTTCAGGGCGGCCTTCCTGGACGCCTCCACCTCGGCGGCCCCGGTGGTAAGATCCTCATAAAATGCCTGTACGATGGGGCCGGAGGACCGCAGGGCCCCGGCGTTTTTGAATACGATTCTTAATGCCGGCATCAGACGGTAGCCTGCAAAGGCGTAAATGGATACAAGGGGAATGACCTCGGCGAATCTTCCCCCGGTAATTATGAGCACCACAACCAGCAATACGACCAGACCGAGGGCCACTGCTTCGATTATGTGATGGGGAAGGCTTGTAATAATCTGCCGGTTGGCCTGCTGGCGGGCGAACCTTCTGGAGGCCCCGGCATACTGGGCCTCGAACACCGGTTCCTTCCCCAGGATTTTTACATCCTTTATGGCCCCGAAGGCCTCCCCCGCGGTTTTGAACCGTTCCCTGTTGTACTTTCGGATTTTGGTACCTATTTTGGTCAGTTTGCTCCGTACCAGGCCGAACACAATGGCGTAGGAGCCCCCAAGGACTACCGCAACCACCAGGGCCACCAGGGGCGATGAAAGAACAAGGAACAGCAAAATGGCCAGGGCCACCATTCCCCGGGCCAAAAGCTCCATTCCCGGCCGGATTGCCTGGGTCAGAATCTGCTGCACCTCCGCCAGAATATTCTTGGAAAGTTCGCTGGTGTTATGGTCCAGAAAATAGCTGTAGGGCTGGTACAGGTACTGGGACATCAGCCTGCGCCCCAGGGTATAGGACCTCATGTTGGACCAGCGGAACAGAAAAAACATTACAATCGTCGTAAAGCCGTTGGTCCCCAGAATAATCAGAAAAAATACCACCCCTAGAGCGGCAATAAAATAGCGCATGTCCTGTATGCCCAGAAACTGGTACAACCACAGCAGCGCAGGGGTTTCCTGCACCACCGAAGGGTCCGCCGCCACTGTCATAAAAGGCCCGATGGCCCCCACCCCCACGACCTCCATAAACGCCATAACAAGGATGGCAAGGGTTAAAAGCCCGAGCTGACGCCGCTCTTTTTTTGTGAATAATTTAAGCAGCTTTCGTATATAATGCATACAGTTCCTTGTCTATATTTTCATTGTTCCGAAGCAAAGATTCAAAGGAATTGCCACGGAGACACGGAGGGCACAGAGTCGTTCTCTCCGTGTCCTCTGAGCCTCGGTGCAAAATCCTTCCTATCCCTGTTTCAGAATATTCTTCTCTACAAACTCCAGAACCTGTCTGTTAATTTGTATCAGGGTATCCGCGGAATAAAACAGATCGTTCAGATATTTGCTTCCCTCTACCGGGTCGTCTTCATAATCATGAGCAAGCTGATTTCTGATTTCTCTCAGGATTCTCCATTGTCTGGCACTATTAATAACACCCGCTTTTTCCAGGATATTGAGTTTATCAATAAACGTCAGGCTCTCGGTCCCTTCCTGCAACGTTTGTACTATCCGTAAGAATAATTTGGCACCGATAGCATCCTGAAGCTTTCCAAAGCGATACACCAGCTGGTCGATGTGTTCGATCCTGTCTTCAGACAAATTGGCATACGATTCCGCATCCAAAGGGAACATTTCCGAGCATTGTTCCCTGGCGTGGAGAATACGCTTTTCGTGGATTCTGCATTCATTAATCAGAGAACTGAATCGTTCTTTTTGTCCTGATTCTCTGTTTTTCATCTGCTTGACAATTCAACACCTGTGGATTTGGCCACTTTATATACATGCTTATCAGCACTGCCGCGTGCCTTCACCACGATATCGATTTTTTGATCACCCAGGGCATCTTTCAAATCAAGTATAAGTTCCTGCCTTTTTGTTAATGCTTCCTGCACGTCAAGCCTGGTTTCAATATATAAATCAATATCTCCCCCGCGCTGTAAATCATCTGTCCTGGATCCGAATAAAAATATCCTGCAGCCCGGGCCAAATATACGCTGAGTGTTTTCTTTAATTATTTCTACTTCTCTATCGTTAATGCGCATTCAACTATCAATCCTGGTATGAAAATCCGCCACCAATTCTTTTCTATTTAACTAAAGGCAGCTTTAAAAGCGAGGTATTCTTACCATAGTCAAGGAGAAAAAATCCTTCCTATCTTTGTTCCAATACCGGATCAGAAAAAGTTGAACACCCCCATCAGGGCAGCCATCAGTGTAAATCCCAGCCCCATCATCCACTGCATGCTGGTAAAGCGTTTATCCACGGCTTCGAAGCGCACGTCCATCTGTTTCTGTATCGCTTCAAAGCGGGTGTCCATGGTTTCCCTTTGGGCCTTTATTTCTTCCTCAATTCTGATCAATCGTTCAATAAGATTCATTTCCCGTTCTCTATTGATGCTGCCCATCCACTCTGCCAAATGCAGCCGCACGTAATCGCCGATTTTCTGCAGTTCTTCAGGACCAAGAGTCATTGCCGGATCTCCCATATACATGCTCCTCGAATTGTACTTTTCTTATACAACCCGAAGAACCCTTTATCTGATTTTAAATATACCTAAATATTGAGGGAACTGATACTGTCCACAGCAATTCCCTCTCTGTGTCCTCTGAGCCTCGGTGGCAAAATTCTCTATATTACTCTACTTCAAAAATACTCCGAGCAAGACCCGACTGTCGTATAATGGAGGCAAGAGTACCCGCTTTCAGTTCTGAATGGTCTGGCACAAGAACCGTTATTGTGCCTTTTTCCGTCTTGAGTTGCATCACAATATGACTCCCTTTTCGTCGTTTTTCCATAAAGCCATATTTTAACAAAAGCTTACACAGTTCCTTTCCAGAAAAAATTTTTAGTTTACCCAACTGCAACCTCTACAGTTGAAATGTAATTTTCCGAATGGAATCTGGACCTTATCTCTTCAGTATCAGCTTCTTCAAGAAAGAGTTCTATTGCTTCACGAAGATTTTCCTTCGCTGTCTGTACTGACTCTCCTTGACTTGCAATATCAAGCTCTGGACAAAGCGCCACATATAAATCATCTTCCCGTTGAATTATTGCTGTAAAGGTATGAACCATATCATCCCTCCTCTTTCTCCTGTCTCTTCGAAATCTGCGCGGTATTCTTCTCTTCGTGTACTCGGAGGCTCCGTGGCAGAGCTCTTGTCTATCTTCCCCATCCTGTTCATCTTTGTTCCAACCCAGATCAGAAAAAGTTGAGAACCCCCATAAGGGCAGCCATCAGGGTAAAACCCAGCCCCATCATCCACTGCATGCTGCTAAAACGTTTATCCACTGCCTCGAAGCGTACGTCCATCTGCTTCTGCATGGCCTCAAACCGTTTATCCACTGCCTCAAAGCGGGTTTCCATTACTTGTTGAATAGTTTCAAAACGCTTATCCATGGTTTCAAAACGTCTGTCCATGGCCTCAAAGCGGGTTTCCATCATTTCTTGAATAACCTCAAAACGCTTATCCATGGATTCAAAACGCCTGTCCATCGCCTCAAAACGGGTTTCCATCATTTCTTGAATAACCTCAAAACGCTTATCCATGGATTCAAAACGCCTATCCATCGCCTCAAAACGGGTTTCCATGATCTGCCGCTGGGCTTTCAGTTCCTCTTCAATCCTGATCGACCGTTCCATAAGGCCGATTTCGCGTTCGCTGCGGACATTCCCCATCCACTCTGCCAGATGCAGCCGCACGTAATCGCCGATTTTCTGCAGTTCCTCAGGACCAAGAGTCATTGCCGGATCTCCCATATACATGCTCCTCGAATTGTACTTTCCTTATACAACCCGAAGAAGCCTTTATCTGATTTTAAATATACCTAAATATTGAGGGAACAGATACTATCCACAGCAGTTCCCTCTCCGTGCCCTCGGAGCCTCGGGGTGGCAAAACTCTTCCCCATTTTCCCCATCCTGTGAATCTTTGTTCCTAATTCACCACAATTCGGGTTCCGAGTTCCCGGCAAAAGTCAATTAGCGATGTGTAACGAGTTTGGGCCAGAGCATGTACCACAGCCATGTCGAGTTCCTGATACTCATGAATGGCTATATTGCGAAATCCTGTCATGCCAACCATATCTCTGGCGCATTGGGAAGAAATAATCTTTTTACGCTCCAGCAGGATAAACGCGTCAGCACTTGTCTGAGGCATTCCCAGATGCTGAACAGCAACAATATGCTGAGCCATATCGATCGCGGCCTGACATGCACGTTCAATGTTTAGAATCATCGCATCTATATGCGTAAAATTGTCCAAGGCAGGATTCGCCGCATACTCTTCACGCATACGCCTTAAAGCACGTTCTATAATAGCGCTTTTATTCAGGATAACATTATCAGGCTCGATATGCATCGATCACTTCCTGTCTATCGCGATTGAACTGGAGGTACATTCCTAAAAGCGCCGCCCTCTGGAGGGCAGTCCTGTCCGGGTTCTTATCCGCAAGAACTTTTCCGGTTAGCAGGGCTTCGCAGGCATAAACAAGATTAGAGCTGGAGATAAGTCCCAGATCAACACTACGCTGAAGCTCGTATGAAAGATTTGCCGCGTTCTCCGCCAGCTCAAGCTGACCGATGGCTTCTCCAAACTCGCACATTACACCGATATCGATATCGCTCTCCGGCTTCAAAGCATCCCGGGCCGCGCTTCCCAAAAGAAACACGGCAAGGATTCTTGTATCAGACAGAAGATAGCGTTCACAGACCTTTAGTATTTTTGTTTCCAGAGTATCCTCTTGTGTCATGGTGACGACCTTTACCCATCTTTGTTCCAAAAACCTTTTAGAATCTGCTCTGCGTTTTTCTCCGTGCCCTCAGTACCCGGTGGCAAAAACCCGCTTAGCGCCGCAGCTCTTCGGTTACTTCGCCGTCGTGCAGGCGTATGACATGGTCGGCGATATCCACAATAGTCGGGTCGTGGGTTGAGAAAATGAAGGTCGTGGACAGCTCGGCGTTTATGCTTTTCATAAGTTCGATAATCGCGGTACCGGTCTTTGAATCCAGGTTTGCAGTGGGTTCGTCAGCCAGAACAATGGAGGGCTTGGTAACCAGGGCCCGAGCTATGGCCACCCGCTGCCGCTGGCCGCCGGATAGCTCATTTGGCCGGTGTTTTCGCCATTCGGTAAGCCCCACCTGCTCGATAAGGTACTCGGCATACTCCCGGCGTTCCGCTTTGGGCGGGGGTTTGGGCCCCAACAGCAGCGGAAACTCCACATTCTCGTAGATGTTCAGTACCGGCATCAAATTGAAGGATTGAAAAATAAAACCGATGGCCCTGTGGCGCAGCCTGGTAATCTCCCGGTCAGTCAGAGAAGAGGTATCGTGGCCTACAACCTTTACCTCTCCCCGGCTGGGAACATCGATGCAGCCGATCAGATTCAGCAGTGTGGATTTTCCGCTGCCGCTGGGTCCGGCGATAGTGGCAAAATCACCTTCTTTTATACTGAGGTCAACGCCTTTTATGGCGGGTACCTCGGTCTTGCCCAGGTGGTAGATCTTCCAGACACTGCTGAGTTCAGTAGCTGCTGTTGCGGTCTGTTCCTTTTTTATGTTCATGATCTCTCACCCTTTTTAGAAGGAATAACTGAACGTCAACGAGAGTAATAAGCTCGCGACATTGTCCACCGGGATACGGGCGTCGTCTGATTCCAGGGGAACATCGTCTTCGTTAACCTGTTTTACGAGCTCTTCCCGATAATATGAACCTGGTTCTCCGTAGATAACCGGAACACCCATGGTCAGCCGCAGGTTGGGAGCGACTTTTCCGCTCAGGGCAAGTACCACCTCTCCCGAATCATCCTGAAAGGCATGTTTCCAGGTAAGACCAGGCTGCCATTTGTTGCCGAAGATCTTCGGCGGTTTAATTCCGATTCCGGCATAATGCCCGGAATAATCAATAATCTCGGAATCGTACCAGTATTCACCCAGGACTGACCATCTTCGATTGGGACTCTGCCATATAATCTGTCCAAGAGCATCCCAGCAATCCGCGAAACCGGAGAAATCATTCGGAGTTTCCCAGTGGTAGACCAGATCCCCGGCAAAGGAGAAAGGTCCAAGACCAAAGGAGAGGGAGGCGGCGCTTGACAGATCGCTCTCCTCGTCGTCCTCCATTTTATAATGCCCGGAAAGGCCAAAAAAGAACGAGCCTCTGCTCATGGCCCATTGTCCAGCATAGGCAAAAGCCCGGGGATCGGTGTTGCTGAAACCTTCATTGATCCATTTGGCCTTGCTGTAAACCACCCCTTCAAGGGAACCCAGGCCGATGGGTGCCGAGCCCCGGACCCCGACACCGTCGGAGAGGCGGTACACCAAATCCGCAGGGTTCTCAAGCAGCAGTGCCTGTCCCCAGGTAAGCTCCTGTTTTCCGACCCGGAAAAAGAAGGTGTCCATCAGGGTATAATCGATAAACAGTTCGCTTATGTAGGGGTTTTTGAACTCCAGGGCTTTGTTGTCCAGGGAGGTCTCCACACTGCCGTGAAAACGCAAATGGGGTTCCGGCCTGGCGTCCACGGTTATTGCCGAAGTTGTGGAGTAAAAACCGGAAAAGCGGGTAAGATCCTGGGTACTGCGGCCGTCGGCTTCATTGCTGCCGGGCCATTCAATCAGTCCTATGCCTAGACCGACACCGGCATTGACAACTCCCCGCACAACAGGCGGGGCAGTAGTCAGTTCTTCGAGCTTGATACCCTCAGGGTCTGCCTCCGAAGCGCCTTCGTCGGGGTCCCATACATCTTCCGGGTCCATGGAAAAGAGATCGTCGATATTTTCACTTCCCTGTTCCTGATCCTCCTGCTGGGAATACAGAAGGGGGGCAGAAAATAAACAGACTGCTACAGCAATCAGGGCCGAGTAGAATAAACGCCGTCCCACGGATCAGTTACTGACCCGCTCGATGTAGGCCCTGGTAAATACCATATCCGGGAGCTGCTGAAAGGAGGGTTTCGCCACGGAGATAAGGGTGCGGAAATTCTTGAACTTCCCGTCTACTTCCCGCCCCCGCAGTTCATCCTGAATAACTACGCGTACAGGAACGTATCGGTCCCGTATGCGGGTATAATCCAGAATGGCGGTGGTCCGCATGTGCCGGCCTGAGAGGCTGTAGTCCTCGGTCTTTCGCACAAGTTTGTCCTGGTCGATCCATATCTTCATCTTCGGATAGCTCACCTCGTCCGTCAGGGATTCAAGTTCGTAGACATCCGTATGGTAGGAACCTAGCTTCTCGGTACTGTGGGCGACAATACGGTAGTCCTGTGCAAGGGTGGATTTGGTAAAGTCGGAGTTCCGGGCGTTGCTGTTCTGAAAACGGTCCCTGGCGCTGGTTACGGTAAAGCGCCGGGGAACCGGGTCGTAGAGCCAGAGCATGTCGCCCTGCCGGAGGTAGCCCTTTCCCTTGTCGCTTTCCGGTTCCATAACGATTATGGTGTAGGTATTCTGCCGGTCCCGCCGAAAAATCGTCGTTTTTGTCCGGCTTGTACCCTGACCGGGCTTGTCGTCGATAATCGTGTATTCCCCGGAAAAATCGTACTCCTCGTAACTGACAAGAACATCCACCATGCTGAGGATCCGTCGGCTTTCTTCCAGGCTGAAGGAGTTTCCGAAAACCTGGAACGCTCCTCCGATAAAGAACATACCCGCAAGAACACTCAATCCGATTCTGTATCTATTCATTATACTCATACAAGTACTCCATTCTGCTGCTATTTCTGGTGACTCAGGGCTTCAACAGGACTCAGCTGTCCCGCCTTCAGGGCCGCCCGCAGGCTGCCGAGGACACAGGCCCCGATCACAAGCAGGGAAATCGATGCCACCGCCCAGGGAGGCATCAGCCAGTCCAGCCGCCCTTGGGTAAGAAAAAGGGTGCTTACAAGATTTGCGGGGAACCTCAAGGCCTGATGCACGAGCTCAAGAACGGCGGTCCCCAGCAGGATACCAAGCACGACGCTGCCCAGGCCCAGAAAGGCCGCTTCCGCAAGAAAGGTAAGTATAGCCCGCTCACGCTGCATTCCCAGGGCCCGCAGGGTACCGATCTCCCGGGTCCGTTCCCAGACAATCATGGAAAAGGTGTTACCCACCCCCACCACAACAATACATAAAAACATGAGAATGACAAGACCGGCGATCATGGTCATGGCGTTCAGGAGGTCATCGATCTCCGCAAGCTGGGCTCCTACGCTGACAACGCCGTAGCTCCTTTTTCCATGGTCCTTTCGGGACTGCTCGCTGTACTCATTGCGGGTTTTTATTACTCCGAAGGTAGGCAGGGACTTTTCAAGTTCCTCCACAAGGGCCCGGGCGGCGGGAATTTCGGTCCTGAGGGGATCATCAAGATAGACCCCGATCTCGTTAATAAGGTCCTCCGGAACCTCCCGAAGGCGATTGAGGGCTTTTCGGTGTACATAAATCTGGTATCCGAAAAAGGAGGATTCCGAGAAAATCCCCGCCACGATCAGCTCAGCCGTATTGGTCCGGCCACGGTTACTTTCTATCGAGACCAGCAGTTCGTCCCCCACATCAATATTGAGTTTTTCCGCTGTGGCGGTGGAAATCAATATTGCCGACTCATCCTTTGCCGCGGGTACGCCTCCGGAAAAAAAGTCAAAACCTTTGAGGACAGGCTCTTCCAGTTCCCATTCAACGCCTACCATACGACGCTGATTAATATAGTACCCGGAAAAGAAGAGTTCAATATTTTTCCGGTCATAATAACTGCTGCGCCGGGAGTAGGTACTCAGGGAAAAACCCCGCTCCTCAAGCGCATGGACCGCCTCCACCACCTTTTCCGGTTCTTCAATCACCGAATCCCCGTCGCCGATGTAGCCCAGAACAACGATGTTCCCGGAAAAATAGCGGCTGGCTTTCTGATAGAGTCCGTCCCTCAGTCCCAGCACAACCCCCAGTAAAACCAGCAGAACGGCGGTTATCAGAACCAGGGCTATAAGCAGGACTCGGTAGCGTTTCAGATTGCGGGTAAAATTACGCCAGGCGGCGAAAATCAGTCCTTTCATTTCGACATCGCCTCCACAGGATCAATCCCCAGGGCACGTTTCAAGGGATAGATCATCGACAGCAGGGTCAGGACAAGAGCCACAAAGAGATGACTGCCCACAAGTCCCGGGCTTACCTTGCCGCGGACAGGGTCTCCGCCGAAGAGAATCCTGATATAGGGGTTATCAACCACAATACCCAGAGCATTGAGCAGTTCAACAGACAGTCTTCCAAGGGCTATGCCGACAAGGGCGCTTCCGAAAACAACCAGCAGGGTCTCGATAAAGATCATCACGGATATGCGGGGCCGGCTGGCTCCCATAGCCCTGAGGGTGCCGATTTCTCCGGTCCGTTCCAGCACCGAAAGCAGCAGGGCGTTGGTTGTAATGATTACCGCCCCTAATGAGACGAACATGAGGCCTATATTCAGCATCAGCTGCAGAAACTGGGCCAGCAGGGCTGTTCCGCCGACACTCTTGCTCCAGTCCCGCACCAGGTAGCCCCTGTCCCGATTGAATCCCTCGCCGTTCAGCCGGGCCATTACAGCCTTTGCGTCTTTCGGATCATGCAGGGAGACAAGCAGAAAGTTCCAGGCCCCGCCGTCTTTGGACTCCGATACCTCGGGGATTTCAACAAAATGAAAATCTTCCTGCGCGTCTGCCTGATCGTCCCGGGCGGCGGAATCATCTGCCAGCAGAGACGCCGGATCTATGAAGTCTGAATCGGAGTCATCTTCTCCGAAAAAGGCCTCATCCCCGACTCCGCCGAAAAGGCTGTCCAGATCGGAATCCAGGGCCGACTGGTCCGCCGCGGTAAATTCCCCCGTATCCACGGAACTGTAGAGGTAGCCGTTCAAGGCCCGGGCGGTATTGGAATCCACCAGGACCACGCTGTCGAGCATGGAATCCCGCACCGGGTAGCTCATGAGCCCGGTTACCGGGACCTCCCGCAGAGTAAAGCTTCTGCCCAGCCCGGATGCCAGAAGAACGCTTTTACCGACGATATCTTTTATTCCCCCCAGTCTGCTCTGCTTTTGCAGTACGATTCCGGGTTTGCCCGCATCGGGGAAGGAGCCCTCCTCCAGGCGCAAACCGGGAACAAGATCGGGGTAATCGGTAAAATCCACCCCGAAAACGGTGGAGTCCTGGGAACTGCCGTCAAACTGAATCCGTGCGCCGGAGCTTATCAACCCGGCGGTGGCCCGAACCTCCGGCCAGGATGCAGCAAGCTCCTGCATCTCGGGAAAATTGATCAGCGTCGGCGGAATAAGGTACTGGCCTACCAGAAGCTGGTCGGAGCCGAAGACGGTAAAGTTGTCCTCCGCCACCGGACCTACGGTAAAGTCTCCCGTAATGTTCCGGGCGTAGACTCGATACAGGGAATCCACCGTTGTGTTGAGCACCGCGTTTCCGATTACCAGCAGGATGAAAATCAGGACCAGACTGAAGATCATCGGACCCAGACGCCGGATATTGCGGATTACATTGCGGAGGGCAAGAGAAAAGAGCATTGAATGTCCTTATAATATTTATTCAGAAAAATCTCTCCGTTCCTGTATCGGATCAATCCGCCAGCGTTTGGGCCTGGGGACTCCCTGTACCCAGATGGCGATTTTACGTTCCTCGTAGAGATTCAGCTCCTCCAGCTCAAGGAACAGGAACAGGTATTTAACCCTGACGCCGAATCCGCCGCGGTACCAGGCCTTATCAAGACTCGAGAAGCCGAAGTGCTCGGAGAGATAAAAATCCCCCAGCTCGAGAAAATCGGTGTGCTTTTCACGGAGGAAAACATCCATGGCCGCCTGGTTTTCCTGAAGAACAGCGCCGATCTCGATATGGTCCATCTTCTCCACCGGCAGCAGTGTTTGTACCCGCCTTCCCCCAAGTTCAAAGCGGCGGTTCAGGCTGCGCAGGTCATCGCCGCTGATATGAATCCGAAGGTCCCGTTCCTTAAGATAGAGGGCCGATTCATTCAGGAGCTCAAAGATCGTCTTTTCCCGTTTATCGGCATATTCCAGCATTCGGGTAAGAATTTCAATATCCACCTGTCGAATGGAACCCGGTTCGCCGCTGATACCTGAAAGAAGATGTTCAAGCTGCTCTTCTCCGGCATAAACGGAATGGAGGGTACATAAAAAGAGAACAAAAAACCCGATAAATCGCATGTTATCCTAACGGCTGCCGTAATTTTTCGCTATCCAGTCCTGATATTCCCCGCTCCGTATGGATTCGGTCCATTCAGGATTCTTCAGGTACCAGTCAACGGTACGGGCCAGGCCCTCTTCGAAGCTGAGGGACTGCGTCCAGCCCAGGTCCTGTTTGATTTTATCGCAGTCTATGGCGTAGCGGCGGTCGTGGCCGGGCCGGTCTTTTACATAGGTAATGCTTGTCCGGATTGTTTCCGGATCCTGTCCGCTTTTCTCCGCCACAATTTCAATCAGGCGATTAAGGAGGGTAATGTTTTCCCACTCGTTTTCGCCCCCCACGTTATAGCTCTCACCCGACGGGGCATCTTTGAGAATCCGCCAGACCGCAGAGGCATGGTCCTCCACGTAGAGCCAGTCCCGGATGTTTTTTCCGTCCCCGTACACCGGCAGGGCTTTTCCTTCCAGCATGTTCATGATCATGAGGGGGATCAGCTTTTCCGGGAACTGGTAGGGCCCGTAGTTATTGGAGCAGTTGGACAGGGTTACCGGCAGTCCGTAGGTATGATGGTAGGCCTGTACAAGATGATCGCTCCCCGCCTTGCTGGCTGAATAGGGACTCCTGGGGTCGTAGGGAGTACTCTCGGTAAAGTAGCCCTCCTCTCCCAGGGAGCCGTAAACCTCGTCCGTGCTTACGTGGTGGAACAGTACTTCGTCGCTGCCGTTCCAGAATTTCCTGGCGGCCTCAAGCAATGTAAAGGTGCCCATAACGTTGGTGCTTATAAAGGCCTCGGGACCCAGGATCGAACGGTCAACGTGGCTTTCGGCGGCAAAGTGCACCACCGTATCAATTGTATATTCGGTAAAAATCCGCTCCACCACCGTGCGGTCCCGAATGTCTCCCCGGACAAAGATATAACGTTCGGGATGCTTCTTTTCGATGTCCGCAAGACTCGCGGGGTTTCCGGCATACGTCAGCATGTCAAGATTAATGAGCCTGCCTTCGAAACCGGCCTTCTCAAAGAGGTAGCGGATAAAATTGACCCCGATAAAGCCCGCTCCTCCGGTAACCAGTATACTTTTCAATGATCTCATACTATTTGTACTCCCAATATGGAATCTTCGATTGTATCCATCGTGCGATCTCTGTTTTTCATACCCTTTTCAGCGGATTATCCAGGGTGGCAAAAAAATCGGCCAGCGAGTCTTTCCAGTCCGGAATCTCGATCCCAAATTCCCGCTTGACCTTCTCCTTGGAAAGCAGGGAATAGCGGGGCCGTCTGGCGGGAGTGGGAAACTCGGCGGATGAGCAGGGGAGTATTTCGCATTCCGAGGCAAGGATTCTCATTTCCAAACCAAGGCGATAAATCTCCCGGGCAAAAGCGTACCAGCTGCACTCTCCCTCGCCGGAAAAGTGGTAGGTACCGTAGGCCGTACTCTCCGTGCTGACGATTACCCCGATAAGCCTGGCGAGCTCCCGCGCCCAGGTAGGGGAGCCCTGCTGGTCGTCCACCACCTTGATGCCTTCCCGGCTCTCCATCAGCTTCAGCATAGTATGGACAAAGTTACTGCCGAACTCCCCGTAGAGCCAGGCGGTACGGATAATAAAGTGCCGACCGGTAACGCTCCGGACCGCCTCTTCCCCCGCCAGCTTGCTCCTTCCGTAAACACTCTGCGGACCTGTGGGGGCGTCTTCCGTTAAGGGGTTGGCGGAATTGCCGTCAAAAACATAGTCTGTGGATATGTGGATAAACGGTATATCCAGGTCTGCGGCTGCTTCCGCAATATGTGCAGGGCCGTCCCGGTTCAGTGCGAAGGCCGAAGACTCTTCCTCCTCCGCCTTGTCCACCGCGGTATAGGCCGAGCAGTTGACGATCCAGTCGGGCTTATGCTGATTCGCGAAGCCTCTCAGGGCCGCTGGATCGAGAATGCTGACCTCCCGGTCGCTCCCGACGTGGGGAACCCCCGCCTCATCAAAATACCGGGAAAGCTCCTTTCCCAGCATGCCCTGGTTACCGATTATCCAGATCACGTCAGGTCCTTCAGATACGGCAAGCGCATATCCTTTTCAGACACGATTACGTCGGTTAAGGGCCAGTCTATGGCGATATCCGGATCGTCCCAGCGGATACCGGCATCGGCGTCGCTGTTGTATTCTGCGGTGCATTTATACTGAAGCTCGGTGTCATCCTCCAGGGCAAGAAAGCCGTGGGCAAAACCGGGGGGAATATAGAACATGCGGCGGTTCTCTTCCGAGAGCTCCAGGGCTGTCCATTTACCGAAAGCAGGGGAGTCTGTTCGCAGATCCACCGCCACGTCCCAGGCGGCGCCGCGGCTTACCCGTACCAGTTTTCCCTGAGCGTGGAGTCCTTTCTGAAAATGAAGACCCCTTAAGGCCCCGCGGGATGAGCGCGAGTGGTTGTCCTGTACAAAGGGGCCGGGAATCCCTGCGACGATAAAGTCCGACTCCTTAAAGGTCTCCAGAAAAAATCCCCGATCGTCCGGAAAGACCCGGGGTTCTATTATTACAAGTCCGGGAAGCTCACCGGGAAAAAACCTGAAGGGCATTTACAGCTGCTCTCCGACAAGGGAACGCAGATACCCGGCGTAGTCGGTCTTGCCCAGGGCTTCAGCCCGCTCGAGAAGGCCCTCCCTGTCTATCCAGCCGTTGTTAAAGGCGATCTCCTCGATACAGGCCACATACATGCCCTGCCGGGTCTGCACGGTCTCGATAAAGTTGGCCGCGTTCAACAGGTCCGCGGGATTTCCGGTATCAAGCCAGGCGAAACCGCGACCGAAAAGTTCAACCTTCAGTTTGCCCCGCCGCAGGTATTCGTTGTTCACACTGGTTATTTCGATCTCCCCCCGGGCGGAGGGTTGAGTGTTTCTGGCAATATCCACCACGTCGTTATCGTAAAAATAGAGTCCCGGAACGGCATAGCGGGATTTCGGCTGCTGTGGCTTCTCCTCGATGGAGAGTACGTTTCCCTGGTTATCGAACTCCACCACACCGTAGGCTCGAGGGTCCTTTACCGGGTAGCCGAAGATCGTGGCCCCCTCCTCGCGCTCTGCAGCTTTTTTGAGCATGGCGCTGAATCCCTGACCGTAGAACATGTTGTCCCCAAGGATCATTGCAACCCGCTCACCGCCGATAAAATCCCGGCCCACAATAAAGGCGTCCGCCAGGCCACGGGGTTTCTCCTGCACAGCATAGGAGAAGGACATCCCAAGGGCTTTCCCGTCTCCCAGCAGTTCTTTAAAAGGGCCGATGTCCCGGGGGGTGGAGATGATCAGCACCTCCCGGATACCCGCCAGCATCAGGGTCGACAGGGGGTAGTAGATCATGGGTTTGTCGTAGACCGGCAGAATCTGCTTGGAAATTGCGAGGGTCGACGGAAACAGCCGGGTGGCAGTGCCGCCCGAGAGAACAATCGCCTTCATGTGTACCACCTTTTTCTATTGTTCTTTTGCAGCAATCAGTCTTTCACAAGATCCCGCATCCAGGCAAGAAGGGGGTCCCGCATATCCTCCCGCTTGAGGGCATAGAGGATGCTGGTCTTAAGAAACTCCAGCTTGTCCCCCAGATCGTGGCGCCGGCCCTTGAAACGGTAGCCGTACATAGCCCGGTCGGCAAGGAGAATACGCATGGCGTCGGTCAGCTGGATTTCGCCGCCTTTTCCGGGTTTTGTGTTCTCAAGGGCCCGGAAGATTTCCGGCGGCAGTATATAGCGGCTGGCTATCACCAGGTTGGACGGGGTCTCCTCGGGGGAGGGTTTTTCTACCATATCCTCCACCAGGTAGACTCCGGAGCCGATCTCTTTTCCGTCGATTACGCCGTACCTGCTGACCCGTTCCTTCGGAACCTCCTCCAGGGCGACGACAAGTTCCTCGTAGCGATTATAGACATCCATCAGCTGCCGGGTTACCGGACGCTCCTCGCTGCTCTCGAGAACGGTGTCCCCCAGCAGCACTGCAAAGGGCTCGTTTCCCACGTGGTCCCGGGCGTAGCGGATGGCGTCGCCCAGTCCGTTCTGTTCATGCTGCCAGACAAAATGGATGTTCACATCCTCGGGTACAGCCTGAATCAGCCTGAGTTCCTCGTCCTTGCCCTTGGCCTTTAAAAGCTCCTCGAGCTCATAGTTGCGGGCAAAATGCTCCTCGATGGCCCGTTTTCCCCGGCCGATTATCAGGAGGATATCCTTGATACCCGACTCCACCGCTTCGTTGACCACATACTGGATTGTGGGGGTATCAACTACCGGAAGCATCTCCTTGGGCTGCGATTTCGTAGCCGGCAAAAAACGGGTTCCGTAGCCCGCCGCGGGAATAACTGCTTTTCTGACCATGGCTGTCCAACTCCTGCTTAGCGGATTTCCGGCTTTATGGTGATTGCCCCGGTTGTACGCAGGGCCTCTTGTATCGCCGCATACTGAGCCTCATCGGCGTAGGTTCCGATAATCGCTCCTCCGGAGCCGGTAAACTTCGCCGAGGCACCGGTGCTTCTGGCAGCCTCCACCATGGCCTCGTTCTCTTTGCTTATGGCGCAGATACTGCGGCGCAGATCAAAGTTGGCGTTCATGATCCTGCCGAGATCGGTATAATCCCCGCTGATAAACATATCCCGAACCTGTCGGGCGTACTCGCCGAACTGGATCATGGCCTTGAGGACCTTCTCCTCTCCGTTATCGAAGCGGTAGCGCAGATCGTTGTGGACCACCTCGCTGCCCTCGCTGAGTTCGGGCTTGTAGGCAATGAAAAGCTTGGGCATCTTTCCGGGTTCCAGCCGTTCATAGCTTCCATAACCCCTGCCCTCCAGCAGCTCCCGGTCAAAGTCCATGTAGACGATTCCCTGATAGGCCTGGGCGACCCGGTCCTGCAGTCCCCCGCCGATGCCCAGCTCCTGCCGTTCCACCGAAAGGACTATATTCGGAAGAATATGATCGGGAATGGAAACGGAATAATAGTTCATAAGGGCTCGCATACAGGCGGTAATTATCGCCGAGGAACCCGCAAGCCCTAGGTGCAGGGGAATGGAGGAGTGATAGCGTATGGTAAAATTCCGCTCATCAAGGTCGATTCCCTGGTCGCTGCAGTAGTCGTAAAAACGTTTTATGGTCGCCTTCAAAAGGCGCACACCGCCGTAATATCCGTAATGGGCCACATCCTCCGCCAGTTCTTTCAGGCTGGCAAACTTGGTGGTGTCTCTCCGGCCGGGAAGAATCTCCAGCTCAGGACTCTGGTAGAGGGTGATGTCGGCCTGGAAGTCGGCAAAGGTAAAGGCAATGGTTTTGCCGTAGTAGCCGTCGGAGGGATTCCCGATAAGCGCCGCCCGGGGGTAGGAGACCGTCTTGATGATCATCCCCGGCCGACTCCCTGGTAGATGAAGCCCGCCTCCTTGACCCGTTCGGCATCCAGTACGTTACGGGTGTCCAGGATTATGCGTCCCTTCATCAGCTTCGTGAGCCGCTCGGTATCGATATTGCGGTAGATGTTCCACTCCGTCATTATGACGAGGGCATCCGCCCCCTTGGCGGCATCGAACTCGGAGGCGCAGTAGAGGACCTCGTCGAACTCCAGGGAGAAGTTTTCTATCGCCTTGGGATCATGGGCCTGCACCCTGGCTCCTTTTTGAAGGAGTCTTTCCACCATGTTCAGGGCCGGGGTTTCCCGAATATCGTCGGTTTCGGCCTTGAAGGCCAGCCCCAGCACCGCCACGGTCTTGTCCGCAAGGCCCGGGGTCCCGGCGGTCTCGAACAGGGCCTCCAGTTTCGCGACCATCCGCTCCTTCTGGGCCTCATTGGCCTCCACAGCGGACTTGATCAGGCTCATGTCGACGCCATGCTGCTCCCCAGTGGAAACAATGGCCCTGGTGTCCTTGGGAAAACAGCTTCCGCCATACCCGGGGCCGGGATGCAGGAATTTCGGACTGATGCGTCCGTCCATACCCATGGCCTTGGCAATCTGGTGGATATCCCCGTTTACCGCTTCGGCCAGATTGGCCATCTGATTGATAAAGGTGATTTTAACCGCCAGAAAGGCGTTGGCAGCATATTTTATGAGCTCCGCCGTTTCCAGGGAACACCAGACAAAGGGGGTCTGAATCAGGTAGAGGGCCCGGTAGAGTTCCTCCATGACCTCCCTGGCCCTGGGCGATCCGGTGCCGATGACGATCCGGTCGGGGTGAAAGAAGTCCTGTACCGCTTTGCCTTCCCGCAGAAACTCCGGGTTGGAGACCACGTCGAAGTTTTCCCCCTCCCTGGCATTGGGGTTAAAGGCTTTTATGCGCTCCGCCACCCAGCGGTTCGTGCCCACAGGTACGGTAGACTTTGTTACAACCACGGTGTAGCCGTCCAGGTTCTCCGCCACCGAGCGGGCGACCATCTCGACGTATTTCAGGTCCGCGCTGCCGTCCTCTTTCGGAGGGGTTCCCACAGCGATAAAGACTACATCGGCCTGGGCAATGGAGGCCCCGATATCGGTGGAAAACTGCAGCCGACCTGATTCCAGGTTTCGGCGCAGGTATTCCTCGCAGCCCGGCTCATAGATGGTGGGAATTCCCTTGTTCAGGGATTCGATCTTTTTAGCGTCCACATCGACGCCCACAACGCTGTTCCCGAAATCGGCGAGACCCAGGGCCGCGATTAATCCAACATACCCGGTTCCCACAACACAGACATTTACCGCCATAGACTATATTCCTTTTTATTCCTTATTGTTCGCGTTTATTTTTCTTTTCTTACAGCTGCCGGGAATCTTCGATTCCCAGGGCGCGATAGATATCCAGAACCGCCCTGGACTGGTTCAGGGTGTAGAGGTGGATTCCCGCCACATCCGCGGCCAGAAGCTCCATGACCTGCTGGGTTGCCCAGTGAATACCCACTCGTTCCACCTGCTCATCGCTGCGGGTCCGGGCAATACTTTTTAAAAGCCCTGCGGGAAAACGGGTTCCCGGGGAGAGTTCCGCCATGCGCTGCAGGTTTGCCCGGCTCACCACAGGCATTATGCCTGCGATAACCGGCACATTAATGCCTGCAATGCTGCAGCGTTCGGTAAAATCGAAAAAATCCCGGTTATCGAAGAAGAGCTGGGTGCAGATATAGTCCGCCCCGGCATCTACCTTGGCTTTTAAATGGTCCATTTCCACAAGGCGGTTGGGTGTAGCCGGATGGCCTTCGGGGAATCCCGCCACCCCGATGTTCATTCCGGGCCAGCCCTTCTTTACAAAGGCCACCAGCTCCGCGGCCCAGGCAAAATCTCCCGTCTTCACATCGCTCCCCCTGGGAGGATCCCCACGCAGGGCCAGGATGTTGGCAATCCCCGCCTCCTGGTACTCATCCAGGACCTGGGCAATATCATCCCTCGAGGACCCAACGCAGGTAAGGTGGGAGACCACCGGGAGTCGGGTTTCCCTGTTAATCGAGAGAGTTGTCTCCCGGGTAAGCTCCCGGGTGGAGCCGCCCGCCCCGTAGGTAATGGAAACGTAGGAGGGTTTAAGCGGAACAAAATCCTCGACGATGCGCCTTTTTAAGGCGGCGAACCCCTTCTCCGTCCTGGGAGGAAAAAACTCGAAACTGATGCTGGGATGATTGACGCGTTGATTACCTGGAAGGGACACAGGAACTCCTTGAGATTGACAAATAGTGAAACAAAGATGGGGAGGATAACAAGGATAGAATCCTCTATTCTCCCGAAGAAATCTTGTTAAACAGGCGCTTAATTTCGAACCTTGGATTTCCAGAATTAATCAGCAATCCAGTTTCAAAATCAGACGCCCTCAGATAGTTGATGAGCTGGGCGGCATGAACTGCATCAAGCTGAGTAACCGCTTTTAACTCTACAATAACGGATTTTTCAACCACAAGATCGGCAATATATGTACCGACTTTATTTTTCTAATACCAGACACAGATTTCTTTCTGCTGTTCAGCAAAAATACTGTGTTCTTTTAATTCCGCGAGCAGCGCATTTTCATAAACTTTCTCAAGAAACCCCGCGCCAAGCTCGTTCATAACCTCAAAGGATGTACCAATAATTATTTCAGTAATCTGATCTGTTTCCATAGACATTTTCACAATCTTTTTTATTCATATCCTTCCCATCCTGTTCATCTTTGTTCCAAAATTTCTAGGGTGTTACAAACAGTTCCTGCAGGAAGGATGCGCCCTGTTCACGGCTTTCGGCGTCGGGGATATAGCTTTCCGCGTATATGGTAAAGCACCTGCCGGCGTAGCTCTCCGGGTCCCGCACGTAGTCAAGACCGTTGCAGATGCAGCTGTGCTCCACAATGAAGTCCAGGTCGCTCCTGCCTTTGAGAAAGATGCCGTCGTAGCCGCTCTCTTTGCCGTCCTGTATAAGTCGTTCAATGGACTCTTTGTAAAAAACCACGTTTTTTATGGTCCGCTTGAAGTAGCGGTAGCTCTTGCGTGTAATGGCCTCCACTCCGGAGGGAGACACGGCATAGCGTATGTTCCTGTTGTTGACCTTTTTTACCGTCAGCAGGCCCTTTTTTACAAGCCGCTTGAGGATTGCATTGGTCATACCAAGGGAAAGACCGACGATCTCCGCCAGGTCCCGCTGACGTACGGATGAGGAGGCGTGATAGATGTTTTCCAGGATTTCCAGTTCTTTATCTTCGTGGTTCACTGTCTTGTGCTTCAAATTGCCGGAAGGATACAATCCACCCGGTGGCACGGGATGGCAATATCCCTGCCCTGCATAAATTGGGTCAATCAGTCCCGCCGATACCGCCGGCGCCGCCGCAACAGACTGCCGGGATAATCCGGTGAGTATTATCCTTTGCAAACAATTCCGGGATTGTTCAAACTACGAACAATAATAGCACACTGGCCTGAATATTCAAGGTGCAGGACAGTCGATCACCCAAATTTGTCCAACTATTTTGTGATATACCTACACTATCAATACCTGAATTACAAGGGATTTCAGACTGTATCGCCTTCTCAGAAATCCAAGGATTCCGTATACTGTGGATCAGTCTGAATAAGAGTAAACGGAGCGGCCCGATGGTATACGGAATAGGCAATCCTCTGATCGATATCCTGATTCAGGTCAGCGAAGAAGACATCCGGGCCCTGGGGCTGGCAAAAGGGACCATGCACCTTGTCGACAGCAGCGAGCGGTCACGGATCCTCACTCACTGCGCAGGGCTCCCGGTGGAGTACCGCTGCGGCGGCTCCTGTCCAAATACCATAATCGCCCTGGCATCCCTGGGGGTTGATGCGGTCCTCGGCGGAAAGGTGGGCCCCGACAAGGAAGGGGATGAATATATCCGCCAGCTTGCCAGTTTCTCCTCCGCATCCAGCCTGGCCCGGGGCAACGAGGCCACCGGCTCCAGCATTATTCTGATCACTCCGGATACAGAGCGGACCATGAACACCTTTCTGGGGGCCAACCGGGAATTCAGTCTGGACGATCTTGACCTGGACCTGGTTCGAAATGCCGACTACTTCTACTTTACCGGCTACATGTGGGACACGGACGCCCAGAAAGCGGCAATCCTCGCGGCTCTGGGGGCCTGCCGCAACGCGGGCACGAAAATCGTTTTTGACGCGGCGGATCCCTTTGCGGTAAACCGCAACAGGCTCGAGTTTCTGCAGCTTCTTGACTCCCATGTAGATATCCTCTTCGCGAACCGCGAAGAGGCTGGAATCCTTTTCGAATCCGACTCCATGGAGGGCTGTCTGGCCGCCCTGAAGGAACGCTGCGATACAGGGGTGATCAAAAACGGACGCCACGGTTCCGTGGTCTATTCGAAGGGTATGGAATACAGCATTCCCATTTTTCCCGCCACCGCGGTGGACTCCACCGGAGCGGGGGACATGTACGCCGCGGGATTTCTCTACGCTCTTATTCAGGGCCTGGGACCGAGGGAAGCGGGTTTGTGCGCCTCCTGGCTTGCAGGAAAGATCGTCCAGATAAAAGGCGCCCAGTTCAGCCCCCGGGAGTTCGAAGCCGTCAGGCAGGGACTCGAGGCGGGGGAGTGGAAAGTCCCGGGTTGATGGGCAAAAAACCCCGCCCGTTCCCGGACGGGGTCGAATAGTTTACCGAGTAACGGATCTAAACACCACAGGCAGTTTTTAGCTCGTCCACCCTGTCGGTCCTTTCCCAGGAAAAGCTGTCCCGGCCAAAGTGGCCGTAGGCAGCGGTCTCCTGGTAGATGGGCTTTTTCAGGTCCAGGGTCCGGATAATCCCCGAGGGACTGAAGTTGAATACCTCGCGCACGACCTTCTCAATCTTTTCAAGGGCCACATTCTCGGTGCCGAAGGCCTCGACCATGACACTCACCGGCTCGGGTACCCCGATGGCATAGGAGAGCTGCAGTTCGCAGCGCTCGCAGAGCCCGGCGGCGACAATGTTCTTGGCGGCATAGCGGGCCATGTAGGCCGCAGACCTGTCAACCTTGCTGGGGTCCTTGCCCGAGAAGGCCCCGCCGCCGTGACGGCCCATGCCGCCGTAGGTGTCGACAATGATCTTGCGGCCGGTGAGCCCCGAATCCCCATGGGGACCGCCGATAACGAAGCGGCCCGTGGGATTTATAAAGTAGCGGGTATTTTCCGACAGGAGTCCTGTGGGCTCAAGCACCGGTTTGATGATCTTCGCGATAATCTCAGTCTTCAGTTCCTCGTAACCGATACCTTCGTCGTGCTGGTGGCTGACTACCACGGTGTCGATCCGCCTGGGAGTATGACCTTCGTATTCCACGGTCACCTGACTCTTTGAGTCCGGCCGCAGCCAGGTCAGCTTGCCGCTTTTCCGCACCCTGGCCGCGTGCATCAGCAGCTTGTGGGCCAGGGTAATGGGAGCGGGCATAAGCTCGTCGTTCTCCCTGCAGGCAAAGCCGAACATCATTCCCTGGTCTCCGGCGCCCTGTTTTCCCTCGTACTCCTTGAGGCCGTGACCGGAAACCCCCTGGCTGATATCAGGACTCTGGCTATGGATGGCGCTCATGACCGCCATGGACTCGAAATCCAGGCCGTACTCCGGTTTATCGTACCCGATGGATTTGGCGACCCCCCGGGCGATCTCCTGGATATCCACGTAGGTACTGGTTGTGATCTCTCCGCCCACAAGCACCATACCAGTGGTGGTAAAGGTTTCGCAGGCAACCCGGGATTCCGGATCTCCCGCCAGACAGGCGTCGAGGACTGCATCGGAAACCTGGTCAGCCAGCTTGTCCGGGTGACCTTCCGATACGCTTTCAGAGGTGAACAGATAGTTTCGTTGTTTCATAGAAACTCCTTAGATTTTTTAAGCAGGCAATACGCCCCTCCCGGAGAAATCAAGCAAGTAAAGGAAACTCCGGTAAGGGGGCAGCGAACTTACTATTGGGTCAGTCTAATAGCGGTAGTGCTCCGGTTTGAAGGGACCTTCCGGTTTTACCCCGATATACTCGGCCTGTTCCGGGCTCATTTTCGTGAGTTTTACGCCGATCTTGTCCAGATGGAGCCGGGCGACTTCTTCGTCAAGACGCTTGGGCAGTCTGTACACATCCTTGTCATATTCGTTCCGGTGCTCCCAGAGGTCCAGCTGGGCCAGGGTCTGATTGGAAAATGAGTTGGACATGACGAAACTCGGATGCCCTGTGGCGCAGCCCAGGTTCACCAGGCGTCCTTCGGCGAGCATAAAAATGGCGTGTCCGTCGGGGTAGAGGTACTTGTCTACCTGGGGCTTGATGGTGATCTTCTCGACTCCCGGCAGGTTGTTCAACTTGTCCACCTGGATTTCGTTGTCAAAATGGCCGATGTTGCAGATAATCGCCTGGTCCTTCATGCGGGCCATGTGCTCGGTGCTTATAATGTCCCGGTTTCCCGTGGCGGTAACGTATATGTCCGCCTCTCCCAGGGTCTCCTCGATAGTAGTAACCTGAAAGCCCTCCATTGCAGCCTGGAGGGCGCAGATGGGGTCGACCTCAGTTACGATGACCCGGGCGCCGAAGCCCCGCATGGACTGTGCGCAGCCCTTGCCGACGTCTCCGTATCCGCAGACAACCACTACCTTGCCCGCAACCATTACGTCGGTGGCCCGCTTTATGCCGTCCGCAAGGGACTCCCGGCATCCGTAGAGGTTGTCGAACTTGCTCTTGGTAACCGAATCGTTGACGTTGACGGCCGGGAAAAGGAGGGTGCCTTCCTCTTTGCGCTGATAGAGCCGGTGGACTCCGGTGGTAGTCTCTTCGGACACCCCTTTTATCTCCGGCACGACGCTCTTCCACCAGCCCGGCCGTTCGGCCTGAATGCGCTTAAGGAGCTTCTTTACAACACCTTCTTCGCGGCTGGCAGCTGGTTCCTCCGCCCAGGTGCTTCCCTCTTCCAGTTCGAATCCCTTGTGGACCACCAAAGTCGCGTCCCCGCCGTCGTCGACGATCAGGTTGGGGCCGGATCCGTCGTCAAAGCTCAATGCTCTGTAGGTGCAGTCCCAGTACTCCTCCAGGGTTTCCCCTTTCCAGGCGAAGACCGGAACCCCCGCCGGTTTCCCGGCACTCCTGTCGGCTTCCGGCGGTCCCACAACCACCGCCGCGGCGGCATGGTCCTGGGTGGAGAAAATGTTGCAGCTGGCCCAGCGAACACGGGCTCCCAGGCTGACCAAGGTCTCGATCAGCACCGCGGTCTGGACGGTCATGTGCAGCGATCCGGTGATCTTTACTCCCTTCAGGGGCTTTGAGGAAGAATATTTGTGCCGTATGGCCATAAGGCCGGGCATCTCTTTTTCTGCTATCTCGATCTCTTTACGGCCCCATTCAGCAAGGCCTATATCCTTGATCATGTATTCCATATATCCTCCAATGTACCCAGGGGCACACCTTATTGACCACTCTTTTCTTTTCGGTTCTTACTAACACCTTATCCACAGGAAGTTAAAAACGACGGCAGAAGGTGCTTTTATTATTTACTATAAATCCACTAAGAAAAAAAGCGGATTTCCGGAGTTTTTTCCGTTAATCCGCTTTCTGTTATGACTTTATTCCGGTATACAATTTTCGGAAAAAAATTTATCCACAACTTGTTAACAGTTTTCCATTATCCCCGGTAGATAATACGCACCTGCTTGAAGAGCCCCTCTCCCTCGCTCTTTGTTTCGATATCCTCCAGACCGTTCAGGGTGGTGTGGATGATTCTACGCTCAAAAGGGTTCATGGGTTCCAGCAGACGGCTGTCCCTGCTGCGCCGGACCTGGTCGGCGGTTTTTCGGGCCATGCGTACCAGGTTCTCCTCCCTGCGGCTGCGGTAGTTTTCGGTATCCACCACAATCCGGTTCGGAAAACCGATCTTCCCGGCAAATACATTCACCAGAACCTGCAGGGCATCAAGGTTTTTTCCCTTGCGGCCGATCAGGATCCCCGAATAATCGGAATCGATCCTGACGATGGTTTTACGGGCTTCCCGTCCGACTACCGTAACGGTCCCGGGAAAACCCATTTTTGACATCAGGGTTTCAAGAAACGAGATCAGCTCCTCTTCCTGTCCCTCCGCGGGTAACTGGTCAGTCTGATCGTCCTCTTCGTCTTCTTCAGTAATATGGACCCGTATTTTTACCGGTCCTTTCCGGAACAGGCTCCGTCGGGAGGACTCGACGATTTCCACATCGAACTCCTCCCGGTCGAGGTTAAGATCGGCGATGGCTTTATCTATCGCCTCCTGCTCACTTTTTCCCTCGAATTCTTTTATCATATCAATCTCCTGCTGGCCTTTTTCAGGCCCCTTTCGGGTGTGTTTTCTGGTGTCGCGTAATGAACATCTGCTGTACCGTGGTCAGGAGGTTGGTGACCGTCCAGTAGAGCAGCAGTCCAGACGGCATATCGTACAGGATAAAGAAGAACATGATGGGCATAAGATAGGTCATCATCTTCATCTGGCTGTTCGACGCCATGCTTCCCGCACTCATCTGCTTCGATGACCAGAGCTGGGTTCCCACAAAGAGAAAGGGCAGAAGGTGAATCTCGCTCCAGCCCAGAATCGGAATGGTAAAGGGCAGAGTGAAGATTGTCTCAGGACTGGAAAGGTCGGTGATCCAGCCTTCGATAAAGACCGCCCCCCGAAGATCAAAGTGCTTGTTCAAAAGGCCGTAGAGGGCGATAAAGATAGGCATCTGGAACAGGATGGGCAGACAGCCCCCCATGGGATTAATGCCTTCCCGCTTGTACATGGCGGCCATCTCGGCGTTCATCTTGTTGGGATTGTCCTTGTACTTTTCCCGAAGCTCGTTGATCTTGGGTGCAAAGGACTGCATCTTGCTGGTTGATTCGTAGCTTTTATGGGTAAAGGGAAAGAGTACGATCTTGATAAAGA